>OOCP01002279.1_pt1 | contig 16608 bp, 19 predicted proteins | sample 1671511 | NCBI WGS metagenome assembly OOCP01 (sample SAMN06348164, study PRJEB24527) | human gut metagenome | biome: human gut; feature: ankylosing spondylitis patient; material: feces | host: Homo sapiens | place: China | collected 2015-10 | reverse complement strand
AGAAACGCAGAAGCACTGTATCTCAAACTCTTTGAAATACAATGCTTCCCTGCATTTTCTATATCGTCATGTTGATATTATTACTTTACTATCCTGCACACTCTCTGGGAGTGACTGTATCTATCAAAAAAGAAGCCAGCAGTTTATTCACGCACTACTGACTTCCTATATTATTCATTTTATTTACTTCGCTGCGTCTCAGACAAGTTTTCCATCTTTAAACACAATCTCTTTTATTTCTTAATATGCTTAAAAAGTTTCGTAACAAACAAGGCTTTCAAGCGCTTTTCTATCCTTTGAATGTCTGTCTGGTGATGCCTTTTCTGTGTCAGCATATCCCACCGCAATAATTGCTATTGGTTCAAGGTTACTTGGAATATTAAACTCATTTCTGATAATCTCAGGATCAAAATATGTAAGCCAACAAGAACTAAGTCCTAAATCCTCTGCTTCTAATACTATATGATCCGCAACTATTGTTGCATCAACACTTACCATATCCTTTTTATCAAACGGACGCACAAAAACATCTGAATGATCCCCACATACAATGATAGCCAACGGGGCGCCATGATAATTTACTCCTTTAGACAATTTTTCTTTTGCTTCTTGGCTACTAATTACTAACAGTCTCTGCGACTGAGCATTTGCTGCTGTTGGAGCAATTCTGGCAGCCTCCAGAATTTTGTCCAATTTTTCCTTTTCAATCTCATCAGTTTTATACTTTCTTACAGAACATCTCTGTTTTGCTAAAGATAAAAACTCCATAAAAATATTCCTCACTTTCATTTTTAATACATTTTTGTTGTGCCTGCTCAACAAGTACGCTATAATGCTATCACAGTATTTCTTTTTTACAAGTACGCACTTTTAAGTGCCATACTACCCAAAATGATACTATGGATTCAAATTTCAGGAGGTCGTATATAATGAAACCATGTCAATCTTTCCAATGTCCAGTAGAAGCAACCCTTCAGCTTATAGGTGGTAAATATAAGTCACTTATCCTATGGCATCTCATTGGAAAAACACTTAGATTTAATGAATTAGGAAAGCTCATTAAATCTGCAACTCCCAAAATGCTTACCCAGCAACTTAGAGAATTAGAAAATGACGGATTAATCAACAGGGTCGTTTATCCTATAGTTCCTCCCAAAACCGAATACTCATTAACACCTTTTGGTGAAAGCATCATTCCTGTTTTGGAAGCTATGTGTAATTGGGGAAATTCCTACTTAGAAGGAACTGCTACATGTGTCAATTCTTGTTCTTCTATATAAATATCGTCTTTCTACCTAATTATACCTTCATTGTCTTTGCCAATGATGTAAGTAGCGCAGCCATCTCCGGATTTCCCAACACTTTCATCAACAACTCTGCATCCACTCCATCCGGCACCGTAATCGTACTGTTGCCTTCATCCTGCGCTTTCATCTTCGGATTGAGATTTTCCTTATTATAAAAGGCATTCTCCATAAGCTCCGCATTCTTCCTTCGGTCTTCATCAAGGATATGACCATACACTTCCGTTACCATATCTGCCTGAGCATGGCCGGAATCTCCCTGAACTGCTTTAATATCTCCACCACTTAATTTCAGCTTGTAGGTGACACTGGTATGACGCAGACTGTGAAACACTACATCTGGCAGCCCCAGTTCATCTATGATCTCCTGCATTTTTGTCCTTAGATAGCTGTCTCCTATAGGAAGACCAAATGTTGTTGCCATTACCAGATTATAATCCTGATATTCATTTCCAAGCACTTCCTTTATCTCATCCTGATCTGCTTTCAGATCAATCAGACATTGTGCTACTGATTTTGGAATAAACACCTTCCTGACACTGCTGTCTGTCTTCGGTGTTTTCAACACTCTGACCGTCCTGTTATTTTTCTTCTGGCTTGGAAATATCATGATAATTTCTTTTGAAATGAGTGCTTCTATTGCATCCTTTGATACTCTCTCTCTACCTGTTTATTGATGATAACATAGGCTTTGTTATCTGCAATCGCCTCTTCCGAAATATCCATATCATCCCAAGTCGGTCCCAGAAGTTCACCGATACGAAGTGTTGCCGTAAATGCAAGATGAAATGCTATTTTGAGCATTTTGTTATCACAGGCTTCCAATGCACGCATAAGCATCTCTGCTGTCCAGATTTCACGCTCCTGCTTCTTTGCTTTTGGAACGGTTGCATCCACAGCCGGGTTCTTTTCCATCATATCCCACTTTACCGCCTGACGGAAACAGCTCCTTAATACCTTATGTATCTCATTTACTGTACTTTCCGTGATTGTTCCTGTACCATCCGGATTCTTTGTACTCTTTACCGCCGGCATTTTAAGAAGATCCTTATAATACTTCTCCATAAAACGTGTATTGATGCTTGCAAGCTTGGTATCTCCGATTGTGGGAAGAATGTAATTATTTATCAGAGCCACATTACCAGAGTAAGTGGAAACACCCCACTTGTCATGTCCATATATCTGCACATATTCTTCAATCAGTTCTTTCAATGTTGCACACTTTTGAACCTCAAATTTTCCGATAGACTGCTTGTACTCAATTTCTTTTTTCCGTTTATCTGCTTCTTTCTGCGTAGCAAATGTTTCAGATGTTGTATGTTCTTCTCCATTCTCATCCAGGATTTTATATACCACAGAGTATGTCTTTCCCCGGTGCCTGATAAATGCCATGTTATATCACTCCTTCCCTGTGCTCATTCAACCAGTTCAGGAACTGCTGCCTGTGAACCCTCAGAACCTTTCCGGCTCCGACACACTGGAATTCTCCTGACTGCATCCATTTGGTAACTGTCGATACACTCACTCCGGCCAGCTCCGCTGCCTCCTGCCTGGATATATATTCTTTTATCTCCAAGGATACTGTATCTTTTTTCTGTTCATCCACATCATCCAGGATGTAATATACATTCTGAGCATTAAGGAATAGCTGAAAACTCTTTCTTGTGATCCACCTTTTATTATTGCAGATGGTGGAATCCAGAAGTCTTCCAATTTCTTCGCTCCTTGCGATTTTTGCCAATTTTTCCCGTGAAATCCCAAGCAGATCCGCCGCATCCTGCAAACAGATGTAATCATTCTCCAACTCCTCTGCTGTTGGAATATGTGTGACCTTGCGGTATACATCCTGATCTGCATACCACTTTTCAAATATATCAACCGGAATGCGTCTCACAAAATCCACTGTAATATACTCCAGCTTTTCATTTTTCCAGATATCATACAAATCGCAGTCATGTATTCCCAGAATATTTGCAGCTTCCTTAAATGAATAAGATTTTTCCCTTAGTTCTTTTCCCGGCGCCTCACCAACTACTTTTCTATACTTCACCTGATTGGCATACCATTTTTCAAAACTTTCAAGGTCAATCCTCATCATTCCTCCGATTGTCTCTGTTCTGAAAAATTTTCTGTGAATCAGCCAGTAACTCTCTGTCTTCTTTAATCCAAGCAGTTTTCGCATTTCCAGCACTGACATGGTGCGACGAAGGACCTGTTCCTGCTCAGCCTGATGCTGTTCAATCTGCGTCCTGATTTTCTGTATATCATTCATAGCATCCATCCGCATGCCTCCTTCCGCTCACAATATAACACGCAAGAGTCGGTGTCATAACTCTTCCTACATTCAGTGTCTGTCCATACAGGGTAGAAAATAACCTGGTTGCCCTCCAGGTATCCGTCCTCTCTCTTATCTGCACCGATTACCTTTGCGATGGACTGCGCCACCGAAGGTTTCTCGGCAATTACTAATTTTATATTTTTTTCACTCAAATTTTGTTTCCTTCTTTCATTTTTTATTTGCTTTTTGATAGCATAAATGCTATCATGTATATAGAATAAATATTTCCACTTGGAGAACATATACTAATGTACAACATTGAATTTTACGAAGATTCCAATGGCAGATCAGAGCTTTGGGAATTTCTTGAATCTCTTCGAGTCAAAGCAGCTACAAACAAAGATGCCCGTATTCAATACAAGCAGATAAGTTTGTACATCCAGCTCCTCGAAGATAATGGTACACGGCTTAATGAAAATATCACAAAACACCTTGATGATGATATCTGGGAGCTTCGCCCAGGCAATAACCGTGTTTTATATTTTTATTTCAAAAATGATACCTTTGTGCTTTTGCATCAATTCCGCAAGAAAACTCAAAAAACTCCCAAGCGCGAAATTGAACGGGCAAAGGCTGAACGTGATGATTACCTTGCCCGAAAGGAGGCTGAATGATTATGAAAACCTGGAATGACTATAAGGAACATGTAAGAACCGTTGATCCTGAAATTGGAAAAGACATCGATGAAGTTGAAAATATTTCCTCCATCGTAAGTGCCATGGTGGAACAGCGTACTTCTCTTGGACTTAGCCAGAGAGAGCTTGCTGCTATGTGTGGTATTCCACAATCATCCGTAGCACGGATCGAATCCTGCAAAACAACCCCGAATCTCGGAACACTGCTTAATATTTTTCAGCATCTCGGTTTACAGCTTACAGTAAGACCTACAAAACCTACCGTTTAAAATCAAGGAGAATCTCTGCGAAGAGGTTCTCCTTATCGGAATCTCACCGAATCATGCCTAACGGCTCGTGGGCTATACCACCGGTAGGGAATCTGACCCTGCCCTGAAGATTTCTATTCACTTTTCTTACGTAGCTGCGTTGTAGTACAAGCATTCATGTAATGCAACAGGCAATTTCGCTGCTGTATGGCTACCTAAAATGAATTTTAAACAATAAAAACAAGACCTCCCATTACACTTTTCAGTATCTGAGAGGTCTGTATTTATAAAAAGTTTAATCGACTGACAGTCCAATTTCATTTAACGCCAAAATGTTTTCTTTTACACATAGAATTTTTTTATTTGCTGTATATTCTCGCCTCATATGGTTGCAACCATTCGGACTCCGTTTCATGATAATTGCACAATACACATTTTTGATCAATTTTTTGAAACATCAGCTTTTCATTTGTAAAATTCACGATCACCAATAAACCTTTGCCGTTTACTTCTCTTTCATATGCAAATAATCCCGGATATTCTTCGTACATCGGGCGAAACTCCGCCTGTCTCACAATATCTGCATGGTCATGGTAACACTGAATCAAACGCTTATAATAATTGTACAATGAATCCGGATCATTCACCTCACTCTGTGCATTGATTGTTCTATAATTATCATTGCATTTAATCCATGGCTTTCCACACGTAAATCCTCCATTTTCCGAGTCATCCCACTGCATCGGCGTTCTTGCATTATCTCTTCCTAACTCTGAAAAGTATGCAAGTACTTCATCCGGATCCTTGCCCTGTCCGACCGCTTCCTCATAGGTTCTTTTCGCCCTTATATCATCCATATCATTAATATTCTTCCACTTAACATTGGTCATACCAATTTCCTGTCCCTGATATATAAAAGGCGTTCCATATAAAAAGAAATAGATACTCGCCAGTGCCGATGCACTATAGAAACTAATATTTTCTCTTTCCAGAAATTTGTTCAGGCATCTGGACTGATCATGATTTTCTAAAAAGATAGCACTCCAACCGATTCCGCTATTATGCGCTACATGTGTAAACATTTTTTTCTTCCACCGTTCTACCGCATGAATGCTTGATTTATCATTTTCCCCTTCCATATTTTCCCATCCAAAATCGAAAATCATGGAAAAGTAACCATTCTTTCCGGCATACCGTTCAAAAGCAGCATCGTCAACCCCCGGTGCTTCGGCAACTGTCATACAGTTATATTTATCAAAGCACTGCTCTTTCATCTCATCAAGGAATGTTCCGATTCCCTTATAATCCGTAAGTTTTTCAACCGGATATAGTTCCCCATCATTCGTAGGACGACTGGCAAAACTTAAGTCTTTTTTGATAAAGGTAATTGCATCGATACGAAAACCGGCGATTCCTTTATCCAACCACCAGTTTATCATCTCATAAATTTTTTGACGCAGCTCTTTGCATTCCCAGTTCAGATCCGGCTGTTCCTTCGCAAACGTATGATAATACCATCTGCCATCTGGTAATCTCGACCATACGGATCCGCCAAAATTGGATCGCCAGTTATTCGGTTCTTTATCATTCTCCGTTGTTCGGAAGTAAAAATAAGACGCTTCCTCACAATTAGGATCCTTCATTGCCTTCTGGAACCATTCATGCTGATCCGAGCAATGATTGACCACCAGATCCAATATGATTTTAATCTTTCTTTTTTGAGCCTCCTCTATTAAATGCTCCATATCCTCGTTTGTTCCAAAGATTGGATTTACCTTGTAATAATCCGATATATCATATCCATTATCCACAAGTGGAGAAGCGTACATCGGGCATATCCATAATACATCTACGCCTAGATTTTGGAGATAATCAAGCTTCCGGATAATTCCGTTAAAATCTCCGATTCCATCTCCGTTGCTATCCATAAAACTTTGCGGATAAATCTGATACACTACGGACTCTTTCCACCAATTGTTTTTCATTCACAAATTCCTCACCTTACTTTATTGCCCCTTCTGTAATACCTTTTACAATGTATTTTTGACTAAACAAATAAAAGATAATAATAGGAGCCATGCACATAACCAATCCGGCAGAAGCCAAATCCCAACGTTTTGCAAATTGTCCAAAGAACAGATATGTTTTTAAAGGCAACGTCTGTAAGCCCTGTTTATTAATAATCAGCGATGGCAATAAGAAGTCATTCCATGTTCCCATAACATTAATAACTGCAACCGTGATTATAATCGTTCTCATCAAAGGAAGCACGATCGAAATAAACAGACGTATTGAACCACACCCGTCAATTGTAGCGGCTTCCTCCAATTCCTCCGGAATATTTTTTATGAACCCATGAAACATTATGATTGCCATACTTGTTTGAAAGCCCATATACATAAAGATCAAGCCACCACGAGACAGCAAACCGATTTTGCTTGCAAATCCAACCAATGGAAGCATGACACACTGAAATGGAATCAACATAGAACCGGCAAATATCAAAAAAATAATCTTACTTGCTTTGGTTTTATAACGTACAAGTACCCAGGCCGCCATAGCCGATATCAACAGCACCAGAACCGCTGTCACTACCGTGATAAGCAGCGAATTCACAAAAGATCTTATGTAATCCAGTTCTTGAAACGCATTCTTATAGTTTTCAAGTGTAAATGTTTCTTTCGCCGGGAATCCCAACACATCTGTAAAAATCCCCTTGGTCGTCTTAAACGAATTCATAATCAAAATATAAATCGGAAACAAAAAAATGCATCCAAGAATAAGTCCTGTTACTCCATAAGCGATTTTTTTCTTCATTACATTTCAACCTCCTTGCGCTTTGTTATAACCAACTGCGTAACTCCGATTCCTGCCACAATAATCAGAAAAACGATTGCCTTTGCCTGTGCAAAACCAAATTCATTTGCTCCAAAGGCAGAATTGTAAATGTTTAACGCAATCATTTCTGTTGATTTGTATGGTCCACCTTGTGTCAAAGCTAAATTTTGATCAAACATTTTAAATGAACTCGAAATAGATAAGAATAATCCGATTGTAAACGCAGGCATCATCAACGGAAGGATGATATATCTCATGAGCTGCCATGAGTTTGCTCCATCAATTCTTGCTGCCTCCTTAACCGATTCCGGTATCTGCTGAATCTGCGCAATATATACGATCATCATATATCCCGACATCTGCCACACAGTCAAAATCAACAATCCTATAAATCCGGTTTCCGGATTCGACAGCCATCCGCTAAAGGCTGCAATTCCCGTCTTTTTTGAAAAAGCTTCAAAAATCGATATAAAAATAAACTGCCAAGTAAATCCAAGCAATAATCCGCCTATCATATTTGGCATAAAGAAAATTCCACGTAACAGCGTTGCGCCTCTAAATTTCTGTGTCACTAACAACGCCAGACCAAAGCCAACAATGTTTACCAATACAACTGCGCACACCGAAAAAAGCGCAGTAAATAAAAAAGCATGTACAAATGAGTCATCTCTCGTAAAAATGTCAATAAAATTTTGAAAACCTACAAACTTAACGTCCGAGCCTACAATTCCATTCCAGTTTGTAAGTGAATAGAAAAATCCAATACATGTAGGTATGATTACAACAATACAAAATGCAATTAATGACGGTGCCAAAAAGCCCCAAAACCGTAATTTACTTTTTCTCATACTTCTTCTATCCGTCCTTTCCAAACAAAGGATTTTACCTTTATTTGAATTTCCGGGATAGAAGCTCTATCCCGGAACCCTCTTTAACTCTTACTAGTTGTTCTGTTGTTTTCTTAACTTACTCCACTGCTCGATACAGGTCTTTGTAACCTCATCCCAATCAGCTTCTCCGGCAAGATATTTCTGTACTTCTACACCAGCCACCTGCTGACCCCATGTATTTGGAGCTCCACTGTATACCCATCCGTTCATGGTATTTCCGGAATTATTTGCATCCATAATTCTCTGTGAAAGTGGATCGGATGCTTTTATTCCATCAAAATTATCATATGGAGGAATAAACTTACAATCATTCACAACGATTTTCTGTGCTTCCGAATCGGTGAACATCCAATTGATGAAGTCTTTTGCAGCAGCTTTCTGCGCATCGGTTGCCTTGCTATGAATTGCCCAATATCCTGATACACCTACAAAATACTTGCCATCTGAATATCCCGGAACAGAATATGGTAACATATCCAATTTTTGAAGGACTTCCGGATCCGTTGTCTCTACTGCTGGAGCTACCCAGTTTCCCTGCTTGATACATGCAACACGTTCAATGGCAAGTCCACCCTCTAATGATGTTGTGTAGTCTACAGAATTAAGATTTGCCGTATTGTTGGCATTGGTTGTATAACTGGCCTGAAAATCAACCATTTTCTTATAGTCTTCAAAGCCGGTTCCCGGAAGCGAATCTGCCGCATATGCTTCATTCGGAGTCTTAAAGTCATGTGTTAAAGCAACATTAGCGTCATGGTCTCCTGCAATCCATAACTCCTTTGTCGGGTATTCCATAACAGCTTCCAGATTCGGATATTTATCCTTCATCTCACCATTATCGATTTTCTCTTTCAAAGTATCAAAACCGGCCTTCATGCCTTCGAAATTCATCATAGAATCTACAGAAACTCCAGCATCCTCAAACATCTGCTTATTAATAACGAATCCATAACCTTCCATGTATAACGGAATGGCATATACTTTTCCGTCTTTTGTAAAAGTATCCGTTGTTCCTTCTAATGCGTGCTGCATAATATCCAGATCAGAAACATCTTCAATAACATCTCCGTAATCTTTCATGTCCGAAAAACCACCTACAGAAAAGATTGTTGGTGGATCCGACTGCATCTTTGCTTTCATTGATGCGCCAAAATCATTTCCTGTGACAGCTTCAAGATTAATTTCTACATTTGGATGATCCTTTTCATATGCTGCAATTAATTTCTTGTATCCTTCATTTGCCTCAATCTTACTCTGGAAAATTGTAATCTTTACATTTTTTCCACTGTTTGCTCCTGTCGAGGTATCTGCAGAATTTCCGCATCCCACAAATAATCCCCCAAGCATTAGCACTGTCATTCCAACTGCTACTAACTTCTTTGCTTTCATATATATTCCTCCTTTTTGTGAAACTGTTCCATATCTGATCAAAAAAAATTTTTCATCTATGGATGCCTTGTTTTGTGCCACGGAACTGTCCACATCATTTGTGGAACTGTTCCACATCTGTAATATACACTATGCGTAACTATATTGCAACATAAAAATGCAGTTTATTCACAGATTCGTTACTATATCCAAAAATCATCTTGATTTTTTATTAAAAATCACTAGAAAAAGGAGACTATGAAGAAAAGTCTGTAAATAATAATCTTCTATGATAATGATTGAGCTGGAAGCCTCTTCTTGCCATAATAAAAGGCCTCCTATGATTTATATTTTACCATAGAAGACCTTGCTGTTATTAGCTATTTACAGAAAAAGTTTCACACACTCCTTTGTGCCAATGCTCTCCATTCTACAAAGTATCGCCCTTTTTATATTTTACAGGAACCAATACTTCCCTTTTCTTAAGCGGTTGATCATTGATCAATTTAATAAGCATATTCACACTTTCCTTTGCAACCTTCTTCGCATCCTGTACAATTGAATCAATCGAATGGTAATTGAAGTCCGTGGCATAAGTTCCATCATAAGCCAATATTTTTTTGTTTTTTTCTGTCTTGAGGAAGGCGGCTGCACACAAGTCCAAAGCCATAATTCCATCAACGTCCGGATATTGATCCAACAATGTTCTGGTACGTTTCATACACAATTGATAGTTTACAACTTCCTCCCATTGAAAAGACTCAATGATAACCTCCCTATTATGCTTCTCCATCACATCGATAAGGGCTCTCGCGCTATCGGCAGAGGCAAGTTCCATCCTGGTCGGATCACTAAAGCACATCACTTTTTTACAGCCTTTTTCCAAAAACAATTCGCCCGCTAAAATTCCTCCCTGATGATGATCCGATGTCACCAGCGGGATTCCCGGTATAATCCGATCCAGTGAGATAATTGGTTTCTCAATATTCATATAATATTCATCAGAAAGAAACGCAGATCCTACAATCAGTCCATCGAACAGATTACGTTCCAATGTATCAAGATATTCTCTTTCCTTGTCCTGATTTCCTCTGGTATTACAAATAACCACATTATATCCGTATTGATCTAATTCTGCCTCAAGATAATTCCAAAGAGTTGAGAAATACGGATGGATAATATCCGGTGTCATAACACCGATAATACCCGTTCTTTTCTTATACAGATTTCTGATCCACTGATTAGGAATATAATCTAGCTCCTCTACCGCCTTCTTAATTTTGTTTTTGCTTTTCTCTGATACATATCCGCTACCATTTAACGCTCTGGATACCGTGCTGGGTGCTACATGTGCCAGCTTTGCAACTTCTCGAATGCTTGCCATAATCTCTTCTCCTCACTTGTGTAATTGCAAACGAATTGCCCTTATATTCCCCTTTATCCTCTTAATTAAATCCGACAACCTTCTGCGACAATCGATAAGCCGCAACCGAAATCTTGCGGCCTCCCTTACCCGGAAGATTCATGGTCTGTCCCATAATGCCATTGCGGAATTGCTGGAAGATTATAATATCTTTTTCCTTAATATACTGAAATTTTATTTTATTATACACCTTTTTGTCCATGGAGTCGAACTATTTTTACTTAACAGTCTCTTAAATAATCTATTTAGGATTCATTTTATGCTCATATTTTATTTACAAACTTCTCATAATATCCACATATCAATTTCATAATTAGCCGATATACAAACAGTATAGATTAAGAAATAAACTTTTTCTTTTTCATATTCCATCATTTTCAAACGGAGCTTCACAAAATCAATCTGATAAAATACACTTTCATATACCCACCTAATTATCCCATTTTCTTTCTTACTCTGCACACCGGATTTCATGGCTGCCATTGTGCATACTTTATGTCTCATTCAACGCTGCTTTTTAATTGTACCACTTATTTTTCTGCCTCTCCACTCTAAAGTCTGGTCTTGTAATTATTTGTTCAAACATACTTGTATTATAATAAAAATTTTTATTTCTACACGTTTATGCATTATAATCACAACATATTTAATTTTACCACTAACCTTAACATCGTCTATTCATGTTCCCTAACAAATACATCAAAATACTGTTTATGCTCTAAAGGAATAATATCATCCCACCAATCCAACTTACATTGCATATGAGTAAGATATCTTTTTTCCAATATAAATACATTAGACTTTGATAATATTCTGTTACATTTATATCATAGATAAAATTAATGGTATTTGGATTCATATCCGCTAAATCTATCAATGCTGGAACATTTGCAAATAAAGGTTCCTTATCAATTATTGATTTATAATGATTTCTATCAGTAAATGTTATAGGAATATATTTAAACAAATTAACAAAAATACATCTACTTGTAAATATAAATACTATTTTATTATCTATGTCCATAGCTAAATACAATACTGCATTTCCAGCATCATAGCTATCATCAACGAATAATAATTTGCTATTCCTAAAAGCATCTTCAATTTCTTCCTTCGTATTGGCTTTCTTCATTTCATACTTACAGCGATTACTCACATAAGCCGAAGCACTTAACAATTCATCAAAGCAATCCATATCTCTCTGATATGATACGTATTCCTCTATTTCTTTAAGATTAAGTGGTTTTAACAGACTCTCTGTTACCCAATTTTTAAAATCATTCCATTCAAAATTTTTAAAGACTTCCAACTGAAGTATACTGAATATTTTAGATATACTATTTTCATCAAGTTCAGCTAAATTTATATTATTATTTTCAATATACTTAATTACTTTGAAAAATCGATAGTTCGCATTATACTTATCTAGTTTTTTGTCAATTATATGAAGATATTTTCCATCTAACAGCGCCAGCTCATATAAATTAATATTCATGGCATTTATCGCTATAGTTCTCATAGCATCTACAGCACATTTATTTTCCTCTACATTACTATTTTTAAAAAGAAATAACAATTCACCAAATCTGTACTTATTTATGTATGTACCTGTCGAAATATAATAGCTTCTCAACTTAACATATTCATCGTGATCTATTTCTTCTAAATATTTCAGTTCAAAAAACACTGCAAACGATTCCTGCACATTAATTGTCGATTTATAAATTCTCTCATATAATTGATCTAATTTTCTTTTTGTTTTTTCGTCATTTTCGAGTTTAGAAATGTTTGCGATCAAAAAATCAAGCATTCCCAAAGTTGTACTCGAAGCTAATTCTTGATGTCCAAGTTCGTGCAAAGTAGATGCTTCTACACTACGCATAGAATTATTTTTATTTATATCTATATGCACTCCAAGCCAATCAAATTCTCCATATAATGCATTATCTTCCATAAAAACACCCTTTTTAATCTCAAACCTCTTCTTCATCAATCATCGGTATATTTACCAACTCTTGCAATTTTTTCTGTAAAACTTTCTTATCCGGCAATTGTAGCTTATACTCTGAAACCAACATTGGAGACATCGTCCTACTCATTGCATATTCAACGACTTCATCATTCTTAGTTGCACACAATAATAATCCAACACTTGGATTTTCATTTTCTTTCTTTACCTGTCTATCCAAGGCCTCTAAATAGAAATCCAATTTAGAAACATATTCTGGTTTAAACTTACCAATCTTCAATTCTATTGCTACTAAGCACTGCAATCCTCGATGAAAGAATAAGAGATCTATTCTAAAATCTTCCCCTCCAACCTGAACTTTGTATTCCTCATCAATAAATGTAAAATCTTTACCTAACTCCAAAATAAAATCTTTCATATTCCTAATTAGTGCTTTTCTCAAATCATTTTCATGATATTCATTTGGCAAATCCAAGAATTCCATCACGTATGAATCTAGAAATGGATTTTCTCCCAATCTTTTTACACTTTCCGGCAGTAACACATCTTTTGATAACATATACCTTTCGTAATACCCACTATCTAGTTGACGTTGTAATTGTCTTTTGGAGTATTTCTCTTTGATACATAATCGAATATAAAATTCTCTTTCTTCATCACTCTTGCAACCAGACATAATCAGCAAATGATTTGTCCAACTAATTTGTGTCACCAGTGGTGTCACAACATCATTCTCTGCATAAGTCTCATAAAATTGTTTCATCCTATACAGACCTCGTCGATTGAACCCCTTTATTCCAGGAAATTCTTCCTGTATCTCCTTTGCAACAGAATCAATGTATGAATCACCAAACGATGACCTTTGAGATTCTTCGTGTAAATACTCTCCAACCTGCCAATACATACTTATTAACTCTTCATTAACCTTCTTCAAGGCATTTTCTCTAGCTGTATTAATTATATTTATCAAATTGCCTGCTAAATTAATTTCATTTTTCCCCATACAACTGCCTTTCTCATTTGTGACACCACTGGTGACACAAATATAAATATTTATTATAAATATTTTGTTATCATCTTACACACTAAGCTTTAGAATCTGTTTATTTACATATCTCTCTTATTTCAATTAGCGATTTAGTATCTTTTATTAATTTTCGTATCTCACGCGCATTTTCAAGTTTTGTTGACTGTTCTACAAGTATTTTTCTAACATTTTCTGGGATTATTTTTTCTTCATCTAGCTCTTTAAGTTCTTTAGTGGCTATCATTTTTTTCGCCTCTTGTGATAAATCTTCAAATTTAATAACACCATCGAACCTATTAAAAATTGGATCTCCTAATTTCTCTTTTATCTCATCTTTAGATTTGTAGTTAGATGTGCAAATAATAATCGCATGTCTTACATCGACTCTATAATTCTGATCTTCATAAATTCCCTCATCAAATAGCTGATAAAAAGCACTGTGAAATACAGAATACGCTTTATCAAATTCATCAAGTAAAATCACATTAGAATCTCTCGCAATTAAATCCTTCGCAAAACTCTTTTCGTTATACTTTCCTCCAAATAAATAATTTGCAAATTCATTGTTTTGATACATTGAAAACTGCTTTCTCAGTATCTTTCCCCCAATCTGTTCTGTTAGAAACTGTGCCGTTTCAGTTTTACCAATTCCAGAATTTCCGTAAAACAGAAGAACAATCGGTTTACATTGTACATTGTTCATGATTGGAAAAATTGCTTTCAATATCTGCTCTTTTACTGCTTGCTGTCCTATAACTCTTTTATCAAATTCTATATTTATACTCCTAATTGTTTTCTCCGTGACCATATTGTATTTTTGAGGAATTTCTTCTATTATATTTAAGTCTCCGAATGCACGCTTTATTTGTTCTTGTAAATGAATCGGCGGATTTTGAATATACATATTTGTTATAGATAATTTTGAGATAAAGCTTAAAAAATTAATTATCACATGCTCATTTACACTACTATATTCATCCGCAAATATAATAAAATTATTTACTTTTATTTTCGATTTTTTTGTTTTGGAAGGAGCATTTTCATTTCCTGGTAAACCAACCAGTACCAACTGCATCTGTTTATTTTCATCATCCATCTGCATAGCAATATCAGATAAATTTCTATATGTCTTTGGAATTCTTTCTACAAATGCTCTATCTGATCCAAAAAACATTACTATTTTTTTCATGCTTCAACCCCTGCTAAGACAATATCATATACATCTAGTTCTTCATTATGCGACTGAGTATCTCCATCTAAAATACTTTCAGCAGTAACTTCCGCTTTTTTCTTCTGAAAATCAAACTCTTTATCTATTGTAAGTTCCGTTTCTTTACAAATACCAACCTTAATTCCATAATATACCAGTTCCATTTTACTCAAATCTGCTAAATTGTAATTATTTTTAAAAGCATTTATATTAAATCGTAATACGGAACTTGGTGTATCTTCTGTTTTAAGTAACATTCCATAGTAACCTCTTTCTCCCAACAATGCATCATTTAATTTTTCCATATCTATTGGCATCTGATCTTTAGGAACTACTGTAAGATAAGAACTATACATCTTATATAGTGAAATTGAATTCTCTGGTGCATATACTCCAGATTTTACAAACTTTTTTACTCTTTTGTCTTTATAAGCTTCCTTTATATAATCAGTAAGCAAAGTATTCTTTATTGTAGAATCAAATAACTTCGACACTTCACCAGATGCCTTTGCATCTACATTCCCTGCTAAGCTCCCCTTGATAAAATTTAAAATATTGAATCCACCTTTAGCTTGCGCCTCTATTTCAGTTAGTATTTCCGCCATTCGTTTTCTATTATCTTCTTTACTCCAGTCCAATCTTCCACCATTCGTAATATCTAAATAATCCTGAGCAGCTGCTTCATCAAAATATATAATTTTCAAAAATGTCGGTTCTGTTTGTTTTTTATCATTCTTTCTCATATAACTATCCACCATTGACTTTTTCTGTTTAATAAGTCCTTGACATTTACCCAAATGCATAACAAATTTTTTACTATATTAATTTAAATTATAACACACCACATGAGAATAAAAAAGACAATACCATATAGACTATTAATCTATACAATATCGTCTTTCTACCTATTATTATACTTTCATTGTCTTTGCCAGAGAATTAAGCAAAGCTGCCATCTCCGGATTTCCCAGCACCTTCATCAGCAGCTCTGCATCCACTCCATCCGGCACCGTAATCGTACTACTGCCTTCATCCTGCTCTTCCATCTGCGGATTGAGATTTTCCTTATTATAAAAGGCATTCTCCATAAGTTCTGCATTCTTCCTTCGGTCTTAATCCAGGATATGTCCATATACTTCCGTTACCATATCCGCCTGAGCATGGCAGGAGTCTCCCTGGACTGCTTTAATATCTCCACCACTTAATTTCAACTTGTAGGTAACACTGGTATGACGCAAGCTGTGAAACACTATATCTTGCAGCCCCAGTTCATCTATGATTTCCTGCATTTTTGTCCTTAGATAGCTGTCTCCTATAGGAAGACCAAATGTTGTTGCCATTACCAGATTATAATCCTG
>OOCP01002278.1_pt1 | contig 16611 bp, 14 predicted proteins | sample 1671511 | NCBI WGS metagenome assembly OOCP01 (sample SAMN06348164, study PRJEB24527) | human gut metagenome | biome: human gut; feature: ankylosing spondylitis patient; material: feces | host: Homo sapiens | place: China | collected 2015-10 | reverse complement strand
ATCACATTTCTGCAGATTATCATATTGCAATCTGAAGGATATGTATCCTTTAAAAGGTTGTGTTGTTTAAATTCTACGCATTTCTTTATATCATCCGAAATCTGATAACTTTTTGTACCGACTTTAGTAAAATATTTCGTGATATATTCTTTTGGAAGTCCCTTAAGACTCTTTTCATCATACAATCCAATATGAGCTTTTTCAAGAACAACCCTGTCAAGATCGGTTGCTATGACCTTTATTTTATTTAAAGGTATAAATTTTGAGAGAAGCATTACAAGCGTATATGGTTCATCTCCCGTTGAACACGCCGCACTCCATATCTTGAGATTATTTCCAAAACGCTCGAAAAGGTATGGAAGTATCTCGTTTTCAAGAAGTTTCCACTGCTCAGGATTACGATAAAACTCTGATACATTTATCGTAAGATAGGTAACAAAATCATCGAGCATTTTTTTATCTGATTTGATAGCTTCTATATATTCATCATAACTTTTTATCTTATTTTTTGTTATCAACGAATCAATACGCCTTTTCATCTGTCTTTCTTTGTAACTGCTAAGATCAATCTTCGTAAGCTGATATACTTTTTCTTTAAACTTTTCATAATCGCCCATTCTCTCGTCCCTCCTTAATCAAAAACGCCAATCCGAACAAACGGACTGGCGCTTCCAAGAACATCCTGTGTTCTGATTACTCAGTTACTTCCTCTTCTTCCTGATCATTGTCATTTAAAAGAGCTTTTATACTTAAGCTGATCTTATGGTCTTCTGAATTAAAGTCAACAACCTTTGCTTCTACTTCCTGACCAACCTTTAATACATCTGAAGGCTTATCTACATGCTCTCTTGAAATCTGTGAAACATGGAGTAATGCATCAACTCCCGGCTCAAGCTCAACAAAAGCACCGAAATCAGCCATTCTTGCAACTTTGCCTTTCACAACAGAACCTACGCTGTACTTATCAGCAGCGTTTAACCAAGGGTTCTGATCCTCAAACTTAAGGCTGAGTGCAATCTTATCATCCTTGATGTCTTTGATAAGAACTTTTGTCTTGTCTCCGACATTAAATACTTTTCTAGGATTCTCAACACGACCCCATGACATTTCTGAGATATGGAGAAGTCCGTCTGCTCCGCCTAAATCAATAAATGCACCAAAGTCTGTAAGATTCTTAACTGTTCCTTCTACAACATCTCCAACATGGATTCTTGCGAATAATTCTTCCTGAAGTTTCTTCTTTTCTGCAACTAAAAGCTGCTTTCTGTCACCGATGATTCTTCTCTTCTTAGGATTGAACTCACTGATAACAAACTCTATTTCCTGTCCTGCATACTTTGAAAGATCTTTCTCGTATGTGTCTGATACAAGACTTGCAGGGATAAATACCTTTGTCTCTTCAACAACAACACTTAATCCACCTGTTAATACATCTGTTACAGTTGCCTTTAATACAGTGTGGTTCTCGAAAGCTTCTCTGATGTGCTCATTACTCTGCTCCATAGCTAAACGCTTGTATGTGAGAAGAACCTGTCCCTCACCGTCGTTTACTTTAAGAACTTTAGCTTTCATCTTGTCGCCCTCTTTAACAACTTCTCTAAGGTCGATGCCTGACTGATTGCTGTATTCATTTCTTGTAATGATACCGTCAGCCTTATAACCGATATTTAAGATGATCTCGTCTTCCTTAACGCTGATAACTGTCCCTTCTACAATCTCTCCATTGTGGATTGTTACTAATGATTCTTCCAATAACTGTTCAAATTCATTATTCATTTCTGACATATGATTGAACCTCCTTAATAATATTATTTGGGGTTGAAGCCCCGGCAGTAATACCCACGCTACGAAAAGATTGAAATTGCTTCAAATCCAGGTCATCAAGTGTCTGTATAAAATATGTGTTCTCACACTCTTTTCTACAAATTTCATAAAGTTTCTGGGTGTTTGAACTATGTTTTCCACCTATTACTAACATCGCGTCGGATTGCCTCGCAATAGTACCCGCTTCTGTCTGACGCTCTTCGGTAGCGTTGCAAATTGTATTCATAACATCTATATCATAACTCTTTTTGGATAAAATATCAACTATATCTTTGAATTTCTTGTAATTAAATGTCGTTTGTGACACAATACACAATTTTTTGCCGCCGAAATTGTCTAGTTTTTCAGCCTCCGAAGCACTTTCTATAACTATCGGTTTGCTGACGCACCAGCCTTTTATCCCTTCTACTTCAGGATGATTATCACTTCCGACAATCACAACCGTTTTCCCATCCTCAGATGCCTGCTTTACTATTTTGTGTATCTTTGACACAAAAGGACAGGTCGCATCAACGATATTTACTTTTTTTTCTTTAAGTGCATTTATGACATTCTGCGGCACTCCGTGTGAACGTATTATTATAGTTGTATTTTCTTTTTCACTTATATCATTAACAGAATCTATGACTTTTACACCTTTTTTTTCTAAATCTTTTACTACCTGCTCATTGTGAATGATAGGTCCGAGTGTAAATACCCTGTTATCTTTCTTAGCCTCAGCATATACCATGTCAACGGCACGCCTGACTCCGAAACAAAATCCTGCACTCTTTGCAGTTGTAACTTCTCTCATATCGCTCCCTTTTATCCGTGACAATGGCTTTTCTTAACATAACCTGAAAGCACATTCTCCGATGATTTTATTTTGTAGCTTCAAATGTTTCAATTATCGCATCAACCACCTGCTCAATGCTCATATCAGACGAGTCGATAAGCACGGCATCCTCAGCCTGCTTTAAAGGTGCTGTCTTCCTGTTCATATCCTGCTCGTCCCTTGCTATTATATCTTTCTCTATCTGGTCGATGTCACACTCTATTCCTCTTTCAACCTGCTCTTTATATCTTCTTCTCGCTCTCTCTTTCGCACTCGCCGTAAGGAATATCTTTGTCTTTGCATCAGGCAGTACACATGTTCCTATGTCCCTGCCGTCCATTATGACATTTTTCTGTGCAGCAAGCTGTCTCTGGAGATTTAAGAGTTTTTCTCTTACAGCAGGATATTTTGATATATTTGAAGTCATCATGCTGACCTGTTCTGTTCTGATAAAGTCATTTACATTTTCTCCGTTTAAGATAACCTGCTGTGCACCGTCAACATAATCTATCGAAACATCAATATCCACACATTTTTCACTTATTGTCTTTTCATCCTCGGCTTTCACACCGGCTCTTATAAAATAAAGTGCTATTGCCCTATACATAGCTCCCGTGTCAACATAGATAAAATCAAGTTTTTTTGCCGCCTTTTTTGCTATCGTACTTTTTCCGGCTCCTGCCGGTCCGTCTATTGCTATATTATACATATTTCCCTCCGTTGTCCTGTTATGTGCTCTCGAAATCTTCTAAACGAAGAATTTCAGTTCATTCCTGCAAGATACCCTGTTGACCATGCTATCTGAAGATTGTATCCTCCCGTGACCGCATCGAGATCAAGAACCTCTCCGGCAAAGAAAAGACCCTTAACTTTCTTTGATTCCATAGTCCCCGGATTTATCTCCTTAACCGTCACTCCTTTTAAAAGACTGACTAGCAAATGTCTTTATTCTTTTGTTATGTTAATTACCTGTTTCTGCTCATCAATACCTGAAAGTTCCACTATCACCGGAATCAGTTTTGACGGCAGAAGTCTTGACAGACTGTTCTTAAAATAACTGTTTTTATTTTCGGAAAAATCTCTGAGTATCCTCTCATCAAGCTGTTCATTTGACAAAGCAGGTTTTAAGTCTATACTTATCTTTACATCAGACATATCCTTACCTGCAACAAGTGTACTCGCACTAAGTACAAGTGGTCCGCTCACGCCAAAATGCGTAAACAGCATCTCGCCAAGTTCCTCATATACAGCCCTGCCTTTATCGGTAATCGTCATTTTCACATTTCTAAGTGAAAGCCCTTGCAATCTCTTTGGTATATCAGAGTCAATATTAAACGGCACAAGTGACGGATAACATTTTGTCACCTTTATGTCTGCATCTTTTGCAAATTTATAGCCGTCCCCGGTCGAGCCTGTTGACTGGTAAGAACAGCCGCCTGTCGCAACTATAACTTTATCAGCCGTATAATTTTCACTCCTGCTGCCCGACTGTACTTCTACACCTTTGCATATACCGTCTTTAATATCTATTTTATTTACCTTTGTATTTAAAAGTATCTTTACTTTTCTTTTTTCAAGTGCTTTTTTCAGTGTCCTTATCACATCAGATGACTTATCAGACTCCGGAAAAACCCTGTTTCCGCGTTCAGTCTTTATCTTAAGTCCTTCGCTTTCTAAAAAGTCCATCATGCGGTAACTGTCAAATGTATAAAAAGCACTGTATAAAAACTTTGGATTTGACCTTACATTTTTCAGCAGATTTTCAACATCGCTGTCATTTGTTATATTACATCTTCCCTTGCCGGTGATATAAACTTTTTTTCCAAGTTTTTCGTTCTTTTCGATAAGAAGCACACTATCTCCCGACTCTGCGGCAGATATAGCAGCCATAATTCCTGCTGCTCCTCCTCCGACAACTATTACTTTATCCATCTTTTGTCAGCCTTTCTGTATCACATTTTTCCGTCATCAAGAACTTTCCAGTTCTTAATGAGATAATCCACAAGTGATATTACCGTCAGAGCGATAGCCGCATAGATAAATATATTTTCGATAATATCTATCACTTCACCGTCAAAATTCACAATAAGGAGCACTGACATCACCATCTGGACAGTGGTCTTAATCTTGCCCCACCAGCTTGCAGCGAGCACAATGCCCTCATTTGCGGCAACAAGTCTGAAACCACTTATGATAAACTCTCTGCTTATGATAACAATAACTCCCCATACCGGCATAGGATTATCAGGTATAGATACAAAACATATGAGTGCCGTGCTGACAAGCAGTTTATCTGCAAGCGGGTCCATAAACTTTCCGAAGTTTGACACAAGATTGTATTTCCTTGCGATAAATCCGTCAAGCGTATCCGTAAGTGATGCTATGATAAAGATTGCAACGGCAATATACTTAGAATTTCCGACAACATCCGTAAGCATAAAAAATGCAAAGAACGGTATCATTATAACTCTCAACATTGTTATTTTATTTGGTAGATTCATACTGTGATCCTCTCATTCTATTATTTCGGCTATAAGGTCATACTCATCTGATCTTGTTACCTCGACCTTAACAAAATCGCCTGAATCAAGATTGTAATCTGACTGAATGAAAACATATCCGTCAACATCCGGAGCATCCATATATGTTCTCGCAATATATACTCCTTCGTCTGGAAGTCTTCCCTCTATCATTACCTCGTATATTTCTCCCACTCTTGAATTACTCTTGTCAAAAGCAATATCCTGCTGTATCTGCATTATCTCGTCACGCCTTGCTTCTTTGACTTCCTCGTCTATCTGACCGTCCATCTCAGCCGCAGGTGTGTCTTCTTCTCTTGAATAAGTAAATACGCCGAGCCTGTCAAACTCCATTTTCTTTACAAACTCTTTTACCTGCTCAAAATCATCTTCCGTTTCACCCGGAAATCCCGTTATAAGAGTTGTCCTAAGTGCAATGTCAGGGATTTCCTCTCTGAGTTTTGCAACAGTTTTTTCTATCTGCTCCCTGTTCGTCCATCTTCCCATTCTCCTAAGCACATCATCTGAACCGTGCTGGATAGGCATATCAAGATAATGGCAGACTTTCGGAAGATTTTTTATCGCAGATATTAGCTCATCCGTAATCTCCTCAGGATAACAATATAATATCCTTATCCATTTAAGCTCATCAATCTTAGAAAGTTCCTCTAAAAGCTTTGGCAGACTCTTTTCGCCATAAATATCCTTACCGTAAAGGGTAGTCTCCTGTGCGACAAGGATAAGTTCCTTTGCTCCGTTTGCAACAAGATGTTTTGCCTGTGCGATAAGATTATCCATTGGAACACTTCTGTAATGACCTCTGACTTTTGGAATAACGCAGTAGGTACAGCACTTGTCACATCCCTCAGCAATCTTTAAGTACGCATAGTAACCGCCTGACATACTGTCTCTGTCGGTAAGCGGTGTCGGAAGATAATCAATGTCCTTTAAAGACTCTAAAACTCCTTTGCCGCCTAAAGCTTCATTTATCTTTTCTGATAAATCCTCATATCCCATCGTTCCGACAATAAGGTCAACTTCAGGAATATCCTCCTTAATCTCATTGTGGTACCTCTGTGCAAGGCAGCCCGCTGCAACCAGAAGTTTGCATCTTCCCTCCTTGTAACCACCCATCTCAATAAGCGTGTTGATGCTCTCCTCTTTTGCATCACCTATAAAACAACAGGTATTTACAACAATAACATCCGCATCCTCAATATCATCCGTAAGGACAAAACCGTTTTTTCTAAGAGATGTAATCATCATCTCACTATCCACAAGGTTCTTATCACATCCCAATGATACAAAAAATATATTCACTGTATTCCTCTTTTCTATAATTATTCTTCAACTGAGCTTACACAGTTATGCATAAGCATTGCGATAGTCATAGGACCTACTCCACCCGGAACAGGTGTTATCGCACCGGCCTTTGGCTCTACATCTGCATAATCAACATCTCCACAGAGTTTCCCGTTCTCATCTCTGTCCATTCCAACATCAATAACAACAGCCCCCTCTTTGATATAATCGGCAGTTACAAATTTTGTCTTACCTATCGCAACGATAAGTATATCCGCACGTTTTGTAACTTTTTTTAAATCCTTTGTATGTGAATGGCAGATGGTAACAGTTCCGTTTTCCCTAAGCAAAAGCATAGACATAGGTTTCCCTACGATATTGCTTCTTCCTATGATAACGCACTCTTTACCGTCAATCTCTATATCAGAACGCTTCAAAAGCTGAATGATACCTGCCGGTGTACATGAAACAAAACCTTTCTGTCCTATGCTAAGTCTTCCGACACTCTCAGGATGGAAACCGTCCACATCTTTTTCAGGTGCGATAGTCTTAATAACCTTATCCTCATCAATATGATTAGGAAGTGGAAGCTGAACCAAAATTCCATTAACTGAGTCATCTTTATTTAACTTCTCTACAAGTTCAAGAAGCTCTGCTTCCGTAGTCTCCTCCGGAAGTTCATACGCAAGTGATCTTATGCCAACATAAGCACAAGCCTTTTTCTTATTGCCAACATAAACAGTTGAAGCCGGGTTATTACCAACCTGAATAACCGCAAGAGTAACCTCAACACCCTTTTCCTTAAGAGCAGCCACTCTCTCCTTGAGTTCATCCTTAATCTCCTGTGAAATCTTCTTACCATCAATTATCTTTGCCATATTATGTCGTTTCCTTTCTGTCATTTATCTAAACATTAAAAACACTTCCACCCACAAACTCACGCATAAGCGAATTTTTAGGTATTCCCTCACTGCTTATCGCAAGGAAATAATCAAGGAATTTAAGCAGCCTTTTTGCTTCTATATACTCCGGTGCATCCTTTGGTATTCCAAAGAGTATCGCTTCGGCATATGGTTTTAATACCGCAAGCTCATATATGAGTGCCGAATTGAACATCACATCTGCTTCCTCCTGGAACGGGAATATATATTTGTCCTCCCCCCTCCTTACCGACGGCCACATTGAGATGGTTTTTGCTGCCGATGAACCTCTCGTTCTCGCATCTCTTACCATTCGTCTTATAAGTCTGCCGTCAGTTGTCGATATTCTATTGTGCTCATCAATATTTAACTGGGTAAGTGCACTTATATATATCTTAAACTTACTTTCTTTCGGGAGTGAATATGAAAGTTTGTCATTTAAGCCGTGAATACCCTCAAGCACAAGTATATCATCCTTTCCAAGTTTTAGAAAATCACCTTTGTATTCCCTATGTCCCGTAAGAAAGTTAAATACCGGCATCTGAACGGTCTCTCCGGCTAAAAGTGCAGTCATATCCTTGTTGAACTGCTCCACATCTATAGCTTCAAGACATTCAAAATCATAGTTTCCGTTTTCATCTATCGGCGTATCTTCCCTATTTTTGAAATAATTGTCGAGCGAGATAGGATGCGGTGTTATGCCAAATGTCCTAAGCTGAATGGATAATCTGTGCGAAAATGATGTTTTTCCTGATGATGACGGTCCGGCTATCATCACAAACTTTTTACTCGCATCCCCGGCTATCTTTTCCGCTATCTGTGCGATTTTCTTTTCCTGTAATGCCTCCTGCACAAGAATAAGGTTTGATGCCCCTCCATTTGCAACAATTTCATTTAACGCTCCTACAGTTCTTACATTAACCACTTTCCCCCAGTTTCCGGCTTCCTGAAGTGTCTTAAACAGCTTCGGACTCGGAACATGATTTTTCACTTCCGTAGGAGTTTTCTGGTTTGGCATATTCACCATAAAACCATTATCATACTTTTCTATCGTGAAATATTTAAGTAATCCGCTGCCTGATGGCATATAGCCGTAATAGTAATCCTCAAAACCGTCAAGTGAATAGATATTTGCCGTTGACACTCTCCTATACTCAAACAGTTTCTTTTTATCATACATCTTGTGTTGTTCAAAAATATCATAGGTTGTCTGAGTGCTTACTACACGCTTTTCAAAAGGTATATCCTTTTTAACAAGCTCGTGCATCTTTTCCTCGACTTTTTTTAAAATTTCATCCGTTATTTCAATGCCCTCTGCTTCACAGTAGCAACTGTCACCTATCATATATTTTATAAATACATTTTTGAGCGGCATATCCTTACACACTTCGTAAAAAGCATCCAGCAACAGCAGATTTACGCCTCTGACATATGTTTTGTGACCGTTTGGGTCCGAAATATCTAAAAATTCTATCTCACAATCAGTTTTTATCTTTTTATTTAACTCGATAAGCTTTGCACCCTGTTTTGCCAAAATTATGTCATATTTGCAATTATCTTTAAAATCTTTTGAAACTTCTCCATATGTAATCCCGGTCTCATATTCCTTTGTTACGCCGGAAACTGTCACTTTAACCATATCCACACTATCCCTTTCCGCTCACAAAATTTTATTTACTGCATCCTGCATATTGTCTTTAACAATAAATCATATTCAGCAATTATCTTTTGTTTACTTATTTCTTCATCGGACATACCGCTTTTTTTTAGTGAAGCCATCACTTTTTCCATGCGTTCTTTTTCCTTAGCCAGAAATTCAGCAAAGACATCATTCTTTGCAGCTATCAGGTATTTCCCATATACATAATCAGCTTCATCGTATGTCTCATCAATATTTATTATACTTCCGGAATGATTTATTTCCGCAACTTCTTTATTATGCTGTCCTAAACATTCCATCATGTCTTTTCTTACGGCCCTTATTACAACATAGTATTTTCCCATGTCAAAAACCATCTTTTCCATATCTATGAAAAAACCGAGTTCATGAAGACATCTTCTGACAAGATATATTTCTGACTGCGGTGATAAAACAAGTTCACCTGCACTAATCGTCTTGTCTTTCTCTTTCATAAGAATATCTCTTATCAAAGCACCTCCCATACCGCTTATAAGTATGGTATCAGCTTCGCCGCTTTCAAGTTTATCAAGACCGTTTGAAAGTCTCGTCTCTATCTTATCCGTAAGTCCCGCCTGTCTTATATGGCTTTTTGCCTTTTCTAACGGACCTTTATTTATATCCATGGCAATCCCGCATCTTGCCATTTTATTTTCAATAAGATAAATGGAAGTAAAACCGTGGTCACATCCTATATCCGCAACAGTTCCTCCTGTGCTTACACATGATGCGACCGTTTCAAGCCTTTTAGAAAGTTTTGTCTTACTCAAGATAATCCTTTAATTTACGGCTGCGGCTAGGATGTCTTAATTTTCTAAGTGCTTTTGCTTCAATCTGACGGATACGCTCTCTTGTTACCTTGAACTCTTTTCCTACTTCCTCAAGTGTTCTCGCTCTGCCGTCCTCAAGACCAAAACGAAGTTTAAGAACTTTCTGTTCTCTCTCCGTAAGAGTTCCAAGCACCTCATCAAGCTGTTCTCTAAGTAGTGTAAACGCTGCGGCTTCTGCCGGTACAGGTACATTGTCATCCTGGATAAAGTCACCAAGATGGCTGTCCTCCTCCTCACCGATAGGAGTTTCAAGTGAAACCGGTTCAAGCGATATTTTCTGAATTTCCCTTACCCTGTCAACAGGCATATTCATATGTTTCGCTATCTCCTCAGGCTGTGGCTCTCTGCCGAGTTCCTGAAGAAGCTGTCTTTGCACTCTCACATATTTGTTTATCGTCTCAACCATGTGAACCGGAATACGGATTGTTCTCGCCTGGTCTGCAATGGCTCTTGTTATGGCCTGGCGAATCCACCATGTAGCATATGTGCTGAACTTATATCCTTTTTTATAATCAAATTTTTCAACTGCCTTTATAAGACCTAAGTTACCCTCCTGAATAAGGTCAAGGAACAACATTCCTCTGCCGACATAACGCTTTGCGATACTTACTACAAGTCTTAAGTTTGCTTCTGCAAGTTTTTTCTTTGCCTCTATGTCACCATTTTCCATACGCTTTGCAAGCTCTACTTCCTCATCAGCAGAAAGAAGCGGAACTTTTCCTATCTCTTTAAGATACATACGAACAGGATCGTCAATACTTACTCCGTCAGGCACTGAGAGGTCGATATTTTCAATCTCGTCCTCGTCAGGCACTTCGCCGCTCTCCTCAAGTTCAAGGATAAGTGCATCATCATCGGCATCGTCCTTGTCATCTGAAATTCTCAGTACATCAACACCGCTTGCCTCAAGCAGATCGATAACCTTTTCCGTCTTTTCTTCATCAAGCTGAACATCAGCCAGAAAATTGTTGATTTCTCCAAGCTCCAGCACATTTTTCTTGCTCTTTGCAAGCTCTTTCAAAGCAATAAGCTTCTGTTGAAATTTCTTCTTTTCTTCTTCGATATTCTTTTCTTCTGCTTTCTTAGCTGCAGATTTTTTCCCTGTGCTTCTAGCCGGTTTCTTCTCTGTTGCCATATTGTTCCATCCTTTCTTTTATGTAACAAACTTCATCATCTACCGTATAAATGACTTCGTTTATACTCTAACCATCTTTTAGAGAAATATGCATTTTATCTCTGTTCTGAATTTTATTTTTTTCAATCATTAGCGACTGAAGTTTTGTTATATCTGTCAGATTTTTTAATTTTTTATCAATACTGTATTCTTTTATCTTAAACACCAGCTCATTGAGTGCTCTCTCTTTCTCATCGCTGTTCATATTGACCTTAAATGTTGTCTGAAAAATATCCGCTATCTCTTTCTGCTCGTCTGCTTCCTCAAAATGATTTACTATCCTTGCCGGAATAACCTCACCCTTTTCAAACTGTTCATATAAAAGTTCTGCCGCCTTTTTATACGGTTCTTCCTCAAAATCTTCTCTGCCAACGATATCGCTTACTTTCCCAAAAAGCTCAGGGCTGTCTACAAGCCATGAAAGCAGTAATTTATATGAATATTCTATTCCTTTTTCCTTAGGTTTCCTGCCGTTTTTCTGATATCCATCACTCTGACTAAATGTTTTCTTTGTCCTGCTTGAAGCCATATTCGCATTTTTTATGACAAGCCCCCGCAAATCTTCTTTTTTTATTGAATATTTTGCTGATAATGTCTCGATATAATTGTCTCTCTGAACCTTATCTTCAAACACGAGAAGTTTTCTTGCCATCTCGTGGTCGAACTTTGTTTTTTGTTCAGGATCAGTTATATCATAGTTTTTTCTGAGAACCTCTATCTCAAACAAAAATGCGTTCTGTGCATCATTTATCCGCTTCTCAAACTCCTCATTTCCAAGAGCTTTTATAAACTCATCCGGGTCTTTATACGGGTCCATGTGGATAACTCTGGCGTTTATTCCTGCATCCCTGAGCATCGGTATCGCTCTCAATGCTGCTTTGATACCTGCCGCATCGCTGTCATATGTAAGAAGCACCTCATCGGTATATCTTTTAAGTATGACTGCCTGCTCTGAAGTAAATGCCGTTCCCAGCGATGCCACCGCATTTGTAAAGCCTGCCTGATGCAGTGCTATAACATCCATATATCCCTCGCAGAGAATGATATTTTTTCTTTTTCCAAGTTTTGCGTAATTCAGACCAAATAAATTTTTACTTTTATTGAACAAAATAGTTTCCGGCGAGTTCAGATATTTTGGTTTTGCATCACCCATGACCCTGCCGCCAAAACCGATGACTCTGTTGTTTATATCCATTATCGGAAACATTACCCTGTTCCAGAATTTGTCATAAGCACCATGCTCGTCTATCTTAAAAAGCCCTGTCTCACTTAGCTCTCTGTCAGAATAACCCTGATTTTTAAGATAGCCATAAAGCTCTCTGCCGCCCTGACCTGAATATCCAAGTCCAAAATGCATTATCGTCTCATCACTGAGTCCCCTGTTTTTAAAATAGTCATACCCCTGTTTTCCGCCCGGAGACTTTAACTTTGCATAATAATATGCTGCCGCTTTTGCATTTATCTGTACAAGTGTACTCCTGAGATTTTTCTGTCTTTTCTGTTCAGGTGTCAGTTCCGTCTTTGGAAGTTCTATACCTGCCTGTTCAGCCAGAAATTGCATCGCTTCGGGAAATGTATAATTTTCATATTCCATAACAAATGTGATGACACTTCCTGCCACTCCGCATCCAAAACATTTATACATCTGCCTTGCGGGATTTACACTGAACGACGGTGTTTTTTCACTGTGAAACGGGCACAGTCCGACATAACCGCTGCCCGAACGCTTCAGATTTACATATCTTCCTATAATCTGAACGATGTCACTTCCGGAACGAACTTTTTCAATCTGTTCCTCTGTGTAATACATATGTTCTCTGAAACCTCCTATCAACAAAATAACTAACATAAAACGCACACGCACAAATCTTGTGTCATGTTACCCTCTATGTTAGTTATTCGACATTAATTTTAAATTTCCTTTTTTAATCTGAATTTTTTAATTTAAAATTACAAAACCATCACGCAAGTTCTCCGATATAGTAAAATCCTTTGCTCTCGCAGAGTTTTACATCTACTATACTTCCTATAAGTGACTTGTCCCCCTTAAAATGAACAAGATAATTTTTGCTTGTTCTTCCGGTCACAAGTGTGGCATCGTGGTCGTTTATCTCCTCGACAAGAACTTCCTCCACTTTTCCAACATCCTCTGCTGCTTTCTTTGCCGCTATCTCTTGAACCTTTGCGAGAAGTCTGTCAAATCTTTCCTTTACAACAGCCTCATCAACCTGTTCTTCCATTGCGGCAGCAGGTGTTCCCGTTCTCTTGCTGTAAATAAAAGTGAACGCACTGTCGTACTCCACTTTTTTGACTACATCCATAGTCTGTGCAAAATCTTCTTCTGTTTCTCCCGGAAAACCTACTATTATATCGGTAGAGAGTGCTATATCAGGAACGGCTTTTCTTATCTTTCTCACAAGTTCAAGATAGCCCTCTTTTGTATAATGACGGTTCATTTTCTGTAAAAGCCTGTCACTTCCTGACTGTAACGGAAGATGCATCTGCTTACATACTTTCTTTGACTCACCGAGATACTCTATAAGTTCATCTGAAAGATCCTTTGGATGAGAAGTCATAAATCTAATCCTCTTAAGTCCCTCTATCTTTTCAACTCTCCTCAAAAGTTCTGTGAAAGAAATAGGATTTTCAAGATTTTTACCGTATGAATTTACATTCTGACCGAGAAGCATAACCTCTACAACGCCGTCTTTTACAAGACACTCTATCTCGGCTATTATATCCTCAGGCTCTCTGCTCCGCTCCCTGCCCCTCACATATGGCACTATACAATAGCTGCAGAAGTTGTTGCAGCCAAACATAATATTTACACCACTCTTAAAATGATATTTTCTCTCAACAGGAAGTTCTTCAACTATCTCTGTCGTGTCTTTCCACACATCTATTATCATTTTTTTTGACTCTGCCCGGTCAAGCACTTTCATCGAAAGAAGTTCTGCAAATTTGAATATATTGTGTGTTCCAAAGATAATGTCCACATTTCTGTAACTTTTCTTTATCTTCTCGACAACACTCTCCTCCTGCATCATGCAGCCACAGAGCATAGTTATCATTTCAGGATTTTTATTTTTAATCTTTTTTAACTGACCGAGTCTGCCATAAACCTTGAGATTTGCATTTTCTCTTACGGTACAGGTATTAAATATTACAAGGTCTGCGTCCTCATCCTCAACGACCTTATATCCTATCGTCATCAGGATACCGATTATCTTCTCTGAATCCCTCGCATTCATCTGGCATCCGAATGTATTTACACAGCAGGTAAGTTCTCTGCCTTTTTCTTCTTTTTTAAGTTCCATCCAATGCTGCAATTTCTTTATGAAATAATACTGTCTTTCCGGTTCTTCCTGCGGCGGCGGCAATGTAATGTCAATATCTTTTATTTCTTCTTTTATCGTATCATAATTCATCTGTCGTTTACCTCAGCTTTCATTTTTGTATCATTGTTTTTGTCGTTGTCAGGATAATTCTATTATCGTTCCGTAATTTGCAGGAAGTTTAACTATAATATTTCCATTTTCTGCCTTCGCCTCAACTTCCTCATTTTTTGCCTTATTGTTTCCATCAAGGATAATCTTTGCACCCATGCACTCAGTGCGTGGATTTATCGTAAGAACTGCTTCGTTATCGTCATTATTTAAAGCCACGATAACAGTCTTTTTATCAATACTTCTCGAATAAGCAAACTGTCTGTTCGTAAGCAGAAGTTCCTCATATTTACCTGCACTTAACACCTCGTAATCTTTCTTAAGTTTTCCAAGCTTCGCACACAGGGCTGTTATCTCATTATTTTCATATGCACCCTTAAAATCATCAAGTTCAAGGCATGGACGCAGATTCCAGTCAGAACCGTTTTCTTTCTTTCCCTCAATAGCAAACTCCGAGCCATAATATACCGATGGAATACCGTAAAGAGTGTATAATAATATATAAATATTGTAAAGATGTTCTTTATTGTTTACTTTTGAATAAATCCTCTCCACATCATGATTATCAACAAATGTATATAATCTCGTGTCACCACATATGCCTAAAAGCCTCTTTACAGAATGTGCTATTTCAAAATAATTATGGTCATTGTGTCCCGAATAAAGACCTTTATGCAGCTCATAATTTGTAACGCTGTCAAGCATATCGCCGTTTGCCCATCTGCTGTAATCACCGTGTATAACTTCTCCCATAAGCCAGAAATCTTCTTTTAATCCCGATGTGAAACCTCTTAATTCTCTCATAAAGTCAAAGTCGAGTACATCTGCCGCATCTAGTCTTATACCATCTATATCAAATTCATCAATCCAGAATTTTATCGCTTCAAAAAGGTATGACTTAACTTCAGGATTTCTCTGGTTTAACTTGACTAATAGATTATAGCCGCCCCAGTTTTCATAGGAAAGTCCGTCATTGTACTCATTGTTTCCGCCAAAATTCACATTGCAAAACCAGTCTTTATATGCTGAATTTTCACGGTTTTTGAGCAAATCCTGAAAAGCCGGAAATGTTCTTCCGACATGATTAAAAACTCCGTCCACTATAATGTGCATACCTTTTTCATGGCAATGTGCAACATACTTTTTGAAATCGTCATTTGTGCCCAGCCGGCAGTCTACCTGTTTATAGTCCCTTGTCTCATATCCATGTCCCTCTGACTCAAACAAAGGTCCGATATATATTGCCGTAAATCCAAGTTCTGCCGCATGGTCTGACCACTGTGTCAATTTGTCAAAATGCTGTTCCTTTTCTCCGTTGTTCTCTTTTTTACATCCGCAAAGTCCAAGCGGATATATATGATAAAAAACTGCTTTATCGTACCACTTCATATTCTGCCTCCTGTTGTTTATTTTAATCTTTGTTATTTATTGTCAGTTACTATGTGACACTGCACCTGTAAATGTCTTTATCCCAAAAATCCCAAGAACTGCTATGACAAACAATACAAACATAACCGCTATATTTATGATATTATTGCCGCTGCCAAGCACTATCGGCAGGATATAACTCGTCCCGTTGAAAATTATATGTGTAAGCATTGAGCAGAGTATGCTCCCTGTTGCCTTTACGATAACCCCTAATACTATTCCAAGACAGAACGCATATAATCCCTGCACGAGATTCATATGGTAAAGACCAAACAATGCCGCCTGTAATATATTTGCCACCCAGTAGTCAAAACCGATATAAAATCTGTCAAATATTGCTCCCCTGAAAATCATTTCCTCAGATACCGGACCTATAAAGACTGCATAGGCAAGTGTCACTGCCATGTTTCCTGTCTCAAAATTTGACATAAGCTTTGTATAATTTTTAAATACTCCTGGCATAAGTGCGGTCAGACCGCTCAAAAGAAAAGTAAGTATTATGCAGCATCCTGCGGCTGTAAAAAATATCATCATTATATTTTTTACTGAAAATACTTTCCTGTAATCCATACTATCGGCTCGAAATCCTGATTTCTTATATAATATGGCACACCATATAAATGACAGTATCGCACTAACTGCCGATATTGTAAGCATCAGATTTGTACTCTTGGTT
>OOCP01002267.1_pt1 | contig 16670 bp, 13 predicted proteins | sample 1671511 | NCBI WGS metagenome assembly OOCP01 (sample SAMN06348164, study PRJEB24527) | human gut metagenome | biome: human gut; feature: ankylosing spondylitis patient; material: feces | host: Homo sapiens | place: China | collected 2015-10 | reverse complement strand
CCTATCTATAACATAGTTATATTCTATCACACCAATAGGATTTAGTCAAGTTTCGGTTGATTCATGCAGAGCATCCTAAAGTATGCTGATGAATTGATGTATTTAAAAGCGATCTACTGGGGCTTCTTTGTAATACGTCTCTGCCACAGGCGTATTCGCCATTTTCCCCCAATAAATATATTGATATAGCCTACTAAGCAGTCGGTTTTGATATAATGAAAATATTGACTATTGTGCAAGACAATTGTTTGACATCTAACTAATACCAATGGCTAGCTACTGGCCGTAAGGATTAGGCCCAGTCTAAAAAAGTACAAAAAATTGGTTATTTTGTTTGTAGGATGTATAAATAAAATCTATCGATATTATTTGTGTATCGGTTCGATTAGTTTACGTTATAGATGTGAAAAATCCTTCCCTTTTGAGGAAGGATTCGGACGTCGATAGACTCGTCCCGTAGTGGCTTCGGGTTGGCGCTTCCCCGTCTTACCAGGTTTCACTAAACCCAATGAGAAGATTCGTGTAGATATCGTAGAGCGTGATCAAGTAGCGTTCATCAAAGTCGACGGCAGCATGTTCGTGCGTATCTTCGAGCTTGGCACCCACAAGAAAATAGCCAGCTTTTCCGCCAAGACTCTGCACACGACGAATCATAAGCGTAGCGTCGTCACTCCCGTTATAAGGGGCCGTGGGGAGAATTTGCGTGCAACGTCGAGCGCGACGTGCACAGATGGCAATCATTTGCGTGACAGCATCGTCCGGCACAAAATCAACCGCTTCCCCCATAATCAAGTGGCGGCATTTAACGCCAAAGGCCATGGCACAGCCTTCAGCACGTTGAATGGCCAATCGGGTTAATTCCCGGTTAATGGCTTCATTTTCCCCGCGCACTTCCACTTCCAATTTTGCGTGCGAGGCCACCACGTTTCGCCCTTCCCCAGCGTGGAGTGTCCCCACGTTCACACGCGTCATCCCTTCGGAGTGTCGCGGCAAGGCCATCAAAAGCAAGGAAGCATCCGCCGCCGCTAAGAGCGCATTACGACCGATTTGCGGTTGCATCCCGGCATGGGACGCTTCCCCATCAAAGAGAAAGTCGACTTTGGTGGTGCACAAGAATTTGTTCGGCGCGGTTACCACAACACCCGCGGTTAAGTCAACCGCGATATGTGCGCACAAGAGCAGATCCACATCGTCTAAGCAGCCCGACTTCACCATCGGGTAGGCCCCACGGGAACCTTCTTCGCCCGGTTGAAAGATAAATTTTATTTTTCCAGAGAGGCGTTCCGCGTTTTGAACCACAAAGCGTGCGAGTTCAAGGGCCACCGCCTGGTGACCATCGTGACCACAGGCGTGCATGATGCCGTGCCGTGTACTCGCAAACCCTTCACGGAAGGGAATATGCGCAAAATCTTCCGGCTCATCCATGTAGAGCGCATCCAACTCAAAGCGAATGGCAATGGTTTTGCCGGGGCGCTTCGTATCAAAGGTCGCCACGAGCCCCGTGATGGAGCCCATCCGTTTGAGGAGTTCGGGTTCAATCCCCCACTCGGTGGCTTTCTCTTCAGCAATGTTAACTTCTTTGGCATTGCGCCCACGAATAAAAACGGGGTCAATAATTTCGCGCCCGACTTTCACCTCAAACCCCAAGTGTTCTAACACCTGAGTGGCTCGCGCCGTCGCAATAAATTCGGTCCAACCGGCTTCGGGAACCGCATGAATAGCCCGACGACGATGGATGAGATCGCTTTCACTCACGGGGTCTTCCCAATGAGGAAGTTGTGCGGCGGGACTGGTTTCCGGGGTAAGTGTCATGGGTGTCTCGTTATTGATTCATTACTGTGAGAGGCCAACCAACGTAGGAGGGCCAAGGACGCCCCCAAACGCTTTTTCCTTGTAAGTGTATCAAGGTTTCTTCGACTTGAGTCGATCAAAATGATACTGTGAGCGACACGCTTACTGTCTTTTTTACCCGTATCGTTCGCCTCAACCCGCCTTAGGCCTTCGGTTTTTCCTCTGTCGGATTCGGGGGCAGAAGTTTGGCCATGGCGGCACGCGCATCGCGGGCTTCGGACAATAGCGCCACCATATGCGAAACGTCTTCGGTTTCCACCGCTTCGCGCAGTTGGGCTAAGGCCCCTTCAAACGCATCAAGCGTATCGAGGAGCGCACGGCGATTGGCGATAAAAATGTCTTTCCAGAGCCAGGGGTCGGCTTGGGCAATCCGGGTAAAGTCACGGAATCCCCCACCCGCGGCTTTCAGGGCCTCGGCCCCCACCTCAGAGGTGATTGCCGCACGCATCATGGCGTAGGCTAATAAGTGCGGGGCGTGGGAGACCAAGGCATAGACGCGGTCATGGGTGTCGGGACTCATCGTCACGATGCGTGCCCCAGTTAATTCCCAGAGTTGACTCACGGTAGCAATGGCGCCGGGATCCGTCCCATCGAGCGGCGTTAACACCGCCGCTGCCCCTTGAAAGAGCGTCGTGCGGGCGGCCTCTACCCCACTTTTCTCACTCCCTGCAATCGGATGCAGGGGCACATAGTGTGTGAGCAAATCGGGGCGTAAACTGCGCATCGCGGCCGCCACGACGGGCGCTCGCACACTGGCTACGTCGGAAACAATGGCGTTCGTTTTGGCGTAAAGCGATATATCGCGAAATACGCCGCGGACGACGCCTGGCGGTACCGCAACGACAATCATATCCGCGTCCCGCACGGCCACTTCGATCGAATCGGTCACTTCGTCCACGAGCTGGTGCTCGCGTGCGTAGGCTAAGGTGGGCGCATGACGGTCCATCGCCGTCAGGGTTAAAACGCCCAACGCGGGCTGGGCATCGTAAGCCGCTCGCCACGCTTTCGCTGCTGACGCACCAATGAGTCCAAAACCGATAATCGCAATGTGCATAGTGTCTTAGGAAGCTGGTTTTTGAAGAAGCAATACACGACAGTTTGGGCGTCGTGCAGGCTCCGTGAATAACGAAAAACTCTCAAAAGTGTAGCACTGATTGCTTGAACCTCCACTACAACGTTTTCCCTAGAGACCGAGCGCGGTTAAGAGTCCCTCTAATTCCTCTAAGGTTTTCACGTCCAACTTACGGTACGCGTTGGCGCGGTGCACTTCCACTGTGCGAACGGCATTTCCTAAGCGTTCAGCCGTTTGTTTATTCGTGAGCCCTTGACCAATTAAACGCACCACCGTTTTCTCTTTTTCCGTGAGCGTGGGCCAGCGTTCTTGTAGTGTCGCTTTGGGTTGTGTTGCCACGGTGAGCGCAGCCCCTTTGAGCCGTTCATGCGCAAGGGAGACTTTCACGGCGCGTGCCACGGCCTGCAAAAACCGCTCATTATTTAAGGGCTTTTGTAAAAAGTCGACCGCTCCCCGCTTTAAGGCCATCACGGCCATGTCCACTTCGCCGTGACCCGTTAAAAAGATAAGCGGCAGTCCCCACTCGCGTTTGACCATCTCCAATTGCGCCTCTAAACCGGACTTTCCCGGCATACGCACATCCATCACTACAACGCCCGGTTGACTCGGGGTTTCGAGCCGTAAATAGTCCTCTGCACTCGCATAGGTGGCGACTTGCCAGCCTTCGATTTCAAGCACCAATTGGAGGGCATCGCGCACACTCGCGTCATCGTCCACCACACGCACCAGTGCACTCGTTTGCATGTGAGCAATGTCCGCCGCTGAGAGCGGCGCTTCGTCCGCTAAGCCGTCCCAGTCATCGCCTTCGGTCTCATCCTTCATGGGTTACTTTCCTCCTTATTCGCGTTTGGAGCACCGCTTGCCTCCACGGGCGGTGTCTCACGTCGATCGGGCGATGCAATCACCATTTCGCTCGGTAGCCTCACGTGCGCACATACGCCCCCTTCAGGCAAAATTTCGTAGGTGAGTTGCGCGCCGTGGGCTTCAAGGATCCCACGCACAATGGAGAGCCCTAGCCCTAAGCCATTGGGTTTGGTGGTTTGTAAGGCTCCGTTTAAAGCCGCTACCGACGCACTACTCACGGGCGGCCCATTGTCCGTAATGGCAATCGCGACCCCATCCGTCTCCGATACCGTCATCGTAATGCGCACTTCGGGGACCGCCGTACCGCTCGCCGCTTCGAGCCCATTTTTAATCAGGTTCACAAAGACGAGTTCAAAACCCAGGGCATCGATCACGACCTGCACCTCGGGGAGTCCTGAACGCACAATCTTTCCCCGAAAGCGTGCCGAGAGTTCCAGATTTTTCGCGGCGCGTTCAATCACGCTCGCGAGCCGCTCAGCGCGACGCGGCGGATGGTCACTTTTCGCGTAACCCCGTACCCGTTCCACGATTTCGTTCGCGCGTTCGCCTTCGCGTTCCAACTTGTCCAAAATCGCTTGTTCGGTGGCAAACGAGGGCCCTCCATCCGCCTGGGCTTCTCGCTTTGCGAGCGCTTTTTTGAGCGCAAAACGGTACAGCGACATGGCCGACAACGGTTGGCGCATTTCATGAGCAAAGATGCTCGAGAGTTGCCCCACGGCCGACATTTTTTCCAATCGATCCATCCGTTCAGCAGCGGCACGCGCTTCCCTTTCGAGCTTACGCTGTTCGTCTAAACTCTTTGTGAGCGCTTCGGTACGAATCCGCACCAAGTACCCAACGCGTAGGCTATGCCCCACGAGTGCCAGTAGTCCAATTAACACCGTTAAAAGCGTCCCCCTGGCCTTTTCCCAGACGCGCTCAATCGTCCACTCATCCAAATACTCATAGGGACCGATATGGAGCGACTCAAAAAGCGTATCCACACTCGCAAAGTCGGTCGCTACGCCCCAATAAAATCCGTTTTCGCCCGCAGGAGGCATCTGCAAAAGCGCACGCGTCACTAAGCGCGAGAGTCGTGGATCGGTTTGTGCGGTCGTGGCCATGGTCCACGCGGGATAGAGTTCTGTCGAACGACGACACACCTCCCCTTTTTGGGTTTTCTCATGCACGACTTTAAATTGGCCTCTCGCTTCGGGATGCTCGGCAAGGTGCTCTTCGAGGTAACAAAGACGCATAAAGGCCACATCGGCTTTACGTTCCCGCAAAATCTCAAAGGCCCCGCTCATCTGGGGCCCATCCCCCAAGAATTCGGTCGAAAAGAAAAACCCGTTCGGGTCGTACCCCGAGCGCGCAATTTCCCCCATCGGAACGTCGTAACCCGTAAACCCACCACGCGTTGAGGTAACGAGTCGCTTCCCTTTTAGGTCGTGTAAATCCTCTAAGTCGGTGCGATCCGCCGAGACGACCATCGCCACGGCTTCACTTTTGTTAGGGTTGGGGTAATTCTTCGAGAGCCCCGTCGCCAAGTCACGCGCCCCCGCCAAAACCAATCGACGATAGCGCCCCGAACTCGCCAAGAAAATATCCAATTCGCCGTTGCGCACGGCCTGGGTGAGCTCTTCTAAGGACAAGTAGCGAATCAAGAGCGACTCTTCGCCAAAGAAGTTTTTGAGTTGCTGTACGGTCGCGTCCACAAGCCCCTCCAAGGGGGCCGGTTGCTGAAACCGCACAATCCCCAGACGTAACGGGTGTTCTGCGCTCGGCCAGCCAAAGTCGGTATAGCCGTAGACCAATTCACTCGCTTTAGAGACCGTAATTACTTGGTCCTCGCCCGTCGCCTGACTTTGACTTAGCACGTTTTCCGTGTCCACGTCTAAGGGTGTGGGCCGTGCTGCACTCGCACTCGGTGCGACGGGGACCTTGAGAGTCGCTTCATTGACCCCCTCGGCCCCATGGGCGCTAACCGTCGTCACCGCCACAAGGCACCCCATCAGGAGGGCACACCGGCGGGCACGGCGTTTGACCAAAGCGAGTACGTTAACCGAAGAAAAGCGAGGCGCCATAATCCGAAAAAAATCCCGAGTGAATGAGGGTGAGTCCTTATTCTACGAAACTTTGCTTCCTACTTATAGGGCGTCTTCCACACCGAGCGTGTGCTAGCCGGCACGAAATTCATCGTCTATTCTTAACAAGCACGACCTCCCTACTCGCACACGGCAGATCCGCCCAGCACGAGCTCCTCTTAAGAAAATGATCAGCTTTTGACCCAACGCCATACTACTTAGTGGTCGCTCGCTTATATAGTTCTCCCCGAAGCAATGAAACGCTTTGATGGGATCGAGCAAACGTAACGCAGGTGACGGGGGCAACTAACAGACACGCTTCTCACTCGCGTTGAACCCTCCTTTGCCGAGCCCTTCAAACCCTGTCAACGGCGGGACCTGACGGACTCCTTGGGTCGGGTCCCGCTCGTCACACATTTGGAGATATATAGAGATGTCTACGAAACTCAATCGTCGCGGATTCCTCGCTACGTCGCTCTTGACGGGCGCGAGCGTGGTGGCCCCGTTAGCGCAGGCTGCGCAAGCGAAGTCGGCTGATAAAGCCTCGAACAGCGAAACCTATGATGTGGTGGTGATTGGTGCGGGCCCCGGTGGGTTAGTGTCCGCCATTTCAGCGCACGACGCGGGCGCCAAAGTCGCCGTGTTTGAAAAGCGTGAACGCCCCGACGGTAACGCCATTTTTGCCTTAGGTTCGGTCTGCGGTTGGGGTACCCGCCACCAGAAAGAACAAGGCATTGAGGATACGGCCGACGCGTTCTACGCGATGATGATGGACATTTCGAAGCAAATGGGCGACCCGGTCTTAAACCGCGTCTATACCGATAACATCACGGCGGGCATCGACTGGTTGGAAAGCGACATTGGTGTCAAATTTGGCAAGATTCGTCAAATGCCCTACCCGCGTTTAGGCCGCACCTGCCGTGTGGAAGGTGAAGGCATTACGGGGGGCGCTCAGCTTGTTCGTAAGCTCTTAGCCGCAGCACGCAAGCGTGGCATTCCGCTCTTTTTCCAGCACAAGGCCATCGAATTAACGCACGATGAAAAATTTACTGTCACGGGGGCGAAATTCTTAACCCCGGACGGTCAAAAGACGATCGTCGCCAAGGGCGGTGTGATTATCGCCACGGGTGGTTTCTCGGCGAACCCTGAAATGGTGGACCGCTACATCGGTGGTTGGGCAACCCGCATGGTGTTGCGTGGCTCGAAGTCGACAACGGGTGAAAACATCTCCTTGACGATGCCCCTTTATACGAAGTACGTCAACATGGACCAGTTCCACTCGGGCCCGATCGTTGGGGTGACGCACGTCAACCCGGCTGACGTGTTGAATTCGGGCTATGGCGTTCAGGTGAACACCGCCGGCGAACGCTTCATGGACGAAAACAACACCTACGTGATCAAGGCGCGCACGACCGCACAGCAGACCTTAGACAACATGGCTTGGGTCATTGTGGACGCGGACTGCACGATGCTTGACCGTGTGATTCCGAAGTTCGATCACTTAAATAGCCCCTACGGTAAGGCCGACAACTTGGAAGAGCTTTGCAAACAAGTGAAGTTGCCCTATGAAAAGGTCAAGAAAGCGGTCGATGATTACAACAAGGCGCTCGAAGCGGGCAAATTGAAGGAAATGACCCCGCCCTGCACCTACAAGAATCCGCACCCCGTGGCGAAGGCTCCCTTCTACGCGATCCCCTTCCAGGGTGGGATGACGGCCACTTTCGGTGGTCCGTTGATCGACCGCTTTGCGCGTATCCAGAATTTGGACGGCGAAACGATTCCGGGGGTTTATGCCGTCGGTAACGCCGCCGGTGGGATTTTCTTCCACAACTACGCGGGTGGTGCTCAGTTAGGCGCGGCGACCGTGTTTGGTCGTATCGCGGGTGTGCACGCCACAGAACGTGCTAAGGCCATGAAGTAATCCATTGGAGACCCCTAAAATGAAAAAATTGCTTATCGCTTCGCTTTTTGCCTTGGCCTTTACGGGGGCCCAGGCCCAAACCAAAACCCTTCAGGAAATGCACGGCGCGATGTGGCCGACGCAAAATTCCACCTGGGCCGTTAAGGATCAGTGCTTAAAGTGCCACGGCTCCTGGGAAAAGTTGGCCGAACAAACGAAGAGTTTGGTCCCCAACCCCCACTACTCGCACTTGGGTGAAGTGGACTGTATCGCTTGCCACAAGGCCGATAAGTCCGAACCCGAATTAAAGTGCAACGAATGCCATAAGTTCACGATCCATAAGAAGGACGCGCAGGCAGCGAAGTAAGTCGTTTGACTTTCCCCCGGTGTGACTCCAATCCTCAGCGAAGGCTAGCGTCCCCAAACGCCTTCGCGAGTCACACAAATCACAAAAGGCGTGATTCGGTATCGGATCACGCCTTTTACTGTGTGGTTGGGTGGCTGTTACTTGCAGCGTGGGGACTTCTTATTGGCGCGTGCTTCAACGGCGTCTTTACATTCCTGACGAATCAAGCGAATGCGGTCCAACTCCACCGGATCCGTTTCGAGCGCTTCCCAGCGATCCAAATACGGGTAAACGGCCTCTTCCTCTTCCAAGTACTGGTGCACAAAGACCATGCGCATCAACCACGCCACATCGTTGGCCCCTTCTTTTTCAATGCGGCGCAATTCCACCAGCGAACGCAAAATCCCCATCGTGAACTGTTCGTCCGATTGTCCTTCGTCCCCGTCGCCCATGATGGCGTAGTTTTGCCAGGCGCGCGCTTTCCACATAATGAGCTCGTAGTCGAGTTGCTCTTCGGGGATGGTTTCCAAGTTACGAATAATGCGGGAATATTCGCACGCGGTATTGAGTCGCTCCAACCACGCTAGGTAGTCCTCGCGGTGCGCCGGATCAAACGACAAATCCTCCGCCCCGCGATTCTCGTTTAAGCGCTCCTCACGAGAGGTTTGGCACGCGAGCCGCAATTGTTGGATTAATTCCTCTTTCTCGGGGCGGGTTTCGATCTGCTGCCAGCGATCCAGATAGCCTCCAGCTAAATCCTCTTCTTCGAGGTAGAGATACGCGTAGCTGGCAGCTTCCAACCACGCGGGATCGCTTTTTCCCTCCTCCAGAATCGAGAGGAGGATGGCGAGACTTTGCTTGAGACCCGCGACCGCCGTTTCTTCGTCACAGTCCTCACGTTTGTCGCCCAAGATCGCAAAGTTTTGCCACATCTGTGCTTTACTCAACGCAAGCGCATACGTGAGATCGGCCTCGTCGATTTCTTCAAGGCGGTGCAACGCTTGCGAAAACCGTCCCTCACGGCGCATCGTCTCTAGCCAGTCGAAGAATTCGTCCGCCGTCTCGGATCGATAGCGTGGACCCTCGCCCGTATCGGGCGCTAAATACTCGCGTACGCTTTGCATGATGACCCTCCTCATTGTTAACCGTTCGTACACGTCCGAGTGTAGCCGATCGCAGGAGTGAAAAGATAGTGATTTTTTCCGCTACTTACAGGGTACTGGCGAATGCACGCCTTCGCCATTTGCCTGGCGTAGCGCGGCGATACGACGCTTGGCAACGGCATCGGTTTCGAGCGCTTCCCACCGACTGAGGTAGTCGTTGGCGGCCTCCGCGTGGCCAAGTGCGTGAAAGGCCGTCACGGTCGTCTCTAGCCACCGCGGATCCTTCACCCCCGCGGCTTCCGTCGGCCGTAAATAGTTAAACGCGCGCAACACGGCATTAAGCGCATAGGCTTCCCATCGTTTTTCGCCCGAGAATTCATGCGCTGCGAACCCCAACCACGACCGCGCTAAACGTAGCATCAACGTGTAGTCGCGCTGCGTCTGGGGTATTGCTTCGAGGCTACGCAGGGCCGCGCGATACGCTCCGTTGGCTTCGAGCGTATCCAATGCACTCAGGTACACCGCCTGCGTCTCGGGCGTATAGGCTAAGGGATTGGGGGTCTCCCACACCATCCGATCCACTTCAATCGTGGTCGTTAACTGCGAGAGCCGACCGAGTACCTCCACGTCATCAACACACTCGACCCAACGATTGAGATAGTGGATGGCGAGCGTATACTGATGCCGAGCACGGTGAAGCGTCACGTGCAATTCAAGCCAATTCGGATCGTCGTGGCCTTCCTCTTCAATCCTTGATAAGGCAGTCTCGACATGCGCCAACGCGGCGTCGCGTTGGGTTTCGGTGGGCGCATTCCCCTGGTCGCCCTCCGTCGCCCACTTAATCCAGACGCCGCACGTTAAGAGCGTGAGGCCATAGGTTTTAAGGTCGCAGGGAATCGCCTCAAGGCTATGAAGCGCAGTCGAGAATGCTTTCGCCTGAACCCGCTCTTTAATCCACTGAAGGTACTCATCATGCGAGTCGCGCTCATACCGTTTCACGTCGCCCGACGGTGCAGGTAAGAGCGCTTGCCATTCGGTCATGCCGCGACCCCCTTAATCATCCACAAACTGTTCAGCGTAGTGGCAGGCCACTTGGCGCCCCTCGACCAAGCGCAACACGGGTTCGACCTTCATGCATTTGGCGGTCGCATAGGGGCAGCGTTTATGGAACGTGCACCCCGAAGGCGGATTAATGGGCGACGGGAGTTCCCCTTCTAAGCGAATCTTTTTGACGCGCTTCGTGGGATCGACCGACGGGGTTGCGGAGAGCAGTGCCTGCGTATAGGGGTGTAAGGGCCGTGCGTAGAGCGTCTTTTTGTCTGCAATTTCCACGGCTTTTCCCAAATACATCACCAGCACATCGTCGGCGATGTGTTCCACCACCGCGAGGTTATGCGAAATAAAGACGTAGGCCGTTTTAAATTCGTCCTGCAAGTCCATAAAGAGATTTAAGACCTGCGCCTGCGTCGAGACGTCCAAGGCGGACGTGGGTTCGTCGGCAATCACGATTTTGGGGTTCAAAATCATGGCGCGCGCAATCGCGATACGTTGACGCTGACCGCCTGAGAACATATGCGGGTAGCGGTAATAGTGCTCGGGACGCAACCCAATGATTTTCATCATCTCGTCGATTTTCGCCTTACGCTCAGCTTTACTCAACGTGGTGTTGATGATGAGGGGTTCGGCCAGTTGGTCCCCAATTTTGCGTCGCGGGTTAAGCGACCCATAGGGGTTCTGGAACACCATCTGGATTTTGCTGCGCAACTCTTTTATGCGTTGCGGGTAGAGATGAATCACGCGTTCCCCATCGATCGTCAATTCCCCCGACGTGGGTTCTTCAATCATCGTTAATTGACGCGCGAGCGTACTTTTCCCAGAGCCCGATTCGCCCACGATCGCGAGCGTTTTACCTTCTTCCAAGTCAAAGGTGATACCGTTTAAGGCTTTCACCGTGGCTTTGGACTTAAAGAGTCCCGCCGAGACGTTATAGTGACGCGTTAAGTCGCGCACACTCAAAACAACCTTACCCATGATTCACCTCCCCTACAGCGTTCTGGCTTTCCCCCAGCGTTCCTTTATCGACAATCGGTACCACGGGGCGCAGTGGCTTTAAGCACCGCACCGAGCGATCCGCCCCGATGAGCATCGGAATCGCCCCCTGACGGCATTCCTCCGTCACATAGGGACAGCGGGGCGACAAAAGGCAACCCTGCGGGCGATCGTAGTGCCCTGGCACAATACCCGGCAACGTGCGTAGGCGCTTGGCGCCGCGGCTACTTTCCGGAATCGACGCCAAGAGCGCTTCCGTATAGGGGTGTGCGGGGTCCATAAAGGTTTCGGGCACTTTCCCCATTTCGATACATTCGCCCGCGTACATGACGTTCACTTTGTGCGCGATTTCGGTAATCACGGCCAAATCGTGCGTAATCATGATCATCGCCATCTGCTTTTCTTTTTGCAGTGCCACCAAGAGGTCCAAAATCTGCGCCTGAATCGTCACGTCCAGGGCGGTCGTGGGTTCGTCAGCAATCAACAGTTTGGGTTCACAAGCAATCGCCATCGCAATCGCCACACGCTGACTCATCCCGCCCGAGAGTTGATGCGGGTAGGCGGTCAAACGCTTCGCGGGTTCCGGGATTTCGACCAATTCCATCAATTCGATGGCACGGTTTTTGAGCTCCTTTCCGGTGAGTCCCAAATGCACCTTGAGGACTTCCTCAATCTGATAGCCCACGGTAAAACTCGGGTTCAACGCCGTCATCGGATCCTGAAACACCATTGAGATGTCTTTACCGATGATTTTGCGCCGCGCGCGTGGCGTAATATCGAGCATATCGTGCCCGTCAAAGATCATCTTATCGGCACGGATGCGCCCTTGGGCGCCCACGAGCCCCATCAGGGCCATCATACCCACGGATTTCCCGCAGCCCGACTCCCCGACAACGCCTAAAATCTCCCCTTCTTCGACCGTAAAACTCACCCCGTTCACGGCCTTAAAGGGATTGTCGCGTTTACCAAACTCAACGCTTAAGTTTTCAATCGTTAATAAACTCATGCTTGACTCCCATGCGATTAGGCCGACTGCTTTAATTTCGGATCGAGCGCATCGCGCAATCCGTCGCCCATCAAGTTAATGGCCAACACGGTCAACAAAATCGTGAGTCCAGGGAAGGTCACCACCCACCACGCGCGGGCAATGTAGTCGCGTGCCGTAGCGAGCATCGTGCCCCATTCGGGCGCAGGCGGTTGCACCCCGAGCCCCAAGAACCCTAAGGCTGCGACGTCCAAAATGGCGCTCGAAAACCCTAAGGTCGCTTGCACAATAATCGGGGCCATACAGTTGGGGAGCACGGCCACAAACATGATGCGTAGGATCCCCGCGCCTGAGACGCGAGACGCGACCACGTAGTCTTTCTTTAATTCGGCCATGACGCTCGCGCGCACCAAGCGAATGTAGCCTGGTAGGCCCACGACCGCAATCGCGATCATGGCGTTCACAATCCCGGGCCCCAAAATGGCCATAATGGCAATCGCTAAGAGCACCGAGGGGAGCGCCATCATGATGTCCGAGACACGCATAATCACGCGACCGATGCTCTGAGGGTAAAAGCCCCCTAAGAGCCCCAACAAAATCCCCGGAATCATCGTGAGAATCACGGCACAGATCCCGATCACGAGCGACAAGCGGCTCCCCCACATCAAGCGCGAGAGAATATCGCGCCCCGCCTCATCGGTACCCAGCAAAAAGTCGCGCGAGCCCCCAGCGACCCAGGCGGGCGGCTGGAGCATATGCTCACGGAACTGTTCAATGGGGCTATGCGGGGCCAAGTGCGGCGCAAAACACGCCACCGCGATCATGCCAATCAAAAAGAGTAGCCCTAAAACGGCCCCTTTATTTTTGACAAACTGCAAATAGAATTCTTTCAAGGGCGAAGGATACGTAAAGACTTGCGTCGATTCATCCTCCGCCGCCTGATGTAAGGTGCTGCCCACTTCGGGCGTACGAATGTCCGTCATTTTCATCCTCCCTATTCCTGACGGATACGCGGATTGACTAAACCGTACACCACGTCCACCAGCAAATTCACCAAAATCACCAAAAAGGCCACAATTAAGAGGCCGTTTTGCACGACGGGATAATCACGACGGAAAATCGAATCCACAAGCCACTTGCCAATACCCGGCCACGAGAAAATCGTCTCGGTTAAGACCGCACCCCCAATCAGGGTCCCGATCTGAAGGCCAATCACGGTCACGACCGCAATCATGGCGTTTCGGAGCGTATGAATAAAGATCACGCGCGCGGGCGAAAGTCCCTTGGCACGCGCCGTTCGCACATAGTCTTCGCCCATCACTTCCAACATCGAGGAGCGGGTCATACGCGAAATAACGGCCATCGGAATCGTCCCCAGTACGATCGTGGGGAGAATCAAGTGGTGAAGCGCATCCCAGAAGGCGCCTCCGTTTAATTCAGGATCGGCCAATTCGGCACGCCACGCGTCAATCAACATAAAGCCCGTGACGGGTTCAATGTCGTAGAGTAAGTCGATGCGACCCGACACAGGGGTGAGCCCCAACATGCTCGAGAAAAGCATAATGAGCATCAAGCCCCACCAGAAAATCGGCATCGAGTAGCCCACGAGCGACAACCCCATGACGCCATGGTCAAAAATACTGCCACGCTTCACGGCTGCAATCACGCCCAACAAAATCCCAAAGAAGGCCCCAAAGAGGAGCGCCATAAACCCGAGTTCGAGTGTCGCGGGGAATAAGGCTTTAAATTCGGTCCAGACACTCGTGCTCGTCACAAAGCTCTTACCTAAGTCGCCATGCAAGAGTCGCACCAAGTAGTCCCAATACTGCACATAGAGCGGTTGATCCAGCCCCAAGTTACTCATCATTTCGGCATACACGGCCGGGTCGTTACTCCGCTCGCCCAGCATAATCTGCACGGGGTCCCCCGGAATCGCATGAATCAGCGCAAAGGTGAGTAACGTGATACCGAAAAACGTCGGTATTAAGAGGAGAAGTCTTTTTATTAGAAATAGCAACATAACGTGGATGTCCTCGATCGCGATGCGTCAGTGGGTCTGCTCTTTGGCATGCCCGCTAACGTCGACCCCGTCGTTTGCCAATGGCCTGGCTCGCTCGGTTCTGTCTTATAGTGAGGGAAAAGGAACCAACGAGGGGCGTTCAATAACGACCCGCGTTCGTTCGCTCAATTAAAACCAAACTGAGGGAAGTGAGTCGACTTACCCACTCCCCTCAATCGTTACGGCTTAGTGCCCATTAGGGCTCAAGTGGGTGATTATTCCACCGTAACCCCAGCAAATTGGTGCTTACCAAAGGGACTCGACTTGTAGCCCTTCACACCCTTAACCATCGGTTCGTTCGTGACCGAGGTGCCAATCGGCGAACCCGGCATCTGTTCGTGCCAGATCACCTGCGCTTCTTCGTAGAGCTTCGTGCGTTCCTCGACATTGGTCGTTTCTTTGGCCTTCAGAATCAACTCATCGAAGGGCTTGAAGCAGAAGCGCGAGTAGTTCGACCCACCCACGGCCTGGCAGGAGAAGAGCGTGCCTAACCAGTTATCCGGGTCCCCGTTGTCGCCCGTCCAACCCGTCATCACGATCTGGTGTTCGCCCGCCTTGGCGCGCTTTAAGTATTCACCCCATTCGTAGGTCGTGATCGTCACCTTGACGCCCACCTTGGCCCAGTCGGCCTGAAGCATTTCGGCCATCAAACGACCGTTCGGGTTATAGGGACGCTGCACCGGCAAACTCCAGAGCGTCGTTTCAAAGCCGTTCGGGTAGCCTGCCTTGGCGAGCAGTTCTTTGGCCTTGGCGATATCCTGTTCGCGGCTCTTAATCTTGCTGTTGTAGGACCACTGCGTGACCGGCATCGGCCCGTTAGCCAATTCGCCTTCCCCACCGTAGACGGCCTTGATAATGGCGGGCTTATTCATCGCGAAGTCAAGTGCCTGACGAACTTCGGGCTTATTGAAGGGTTCTTTTTCGGTGTTGTAGTACACAAACCCAACGTTAAAGCCGGGCTTCGAGACGACCTGCAGCGCCGGATCCTTCTTCATGCCTTCGACGTCCGCAGGCAACGGATAGGCCATCAAGTGGCATTCGCCAGCCTTTAACTTCTGATAGCGCACCGAAGCGTCCTTGGTGATCGCGAAAATCAAGTTGTCCACCATGGGCATATCGGCCTTATTCCAATAATCCTTATTGGCCTTATAGCGAATAAAGGCGTCCTTTTGATAGCGTTCAAACTGGAAGGGGCCCGTCCCGATCGGCTGCTGGTTGATCATTTCCGCCTTGCCCTGAGCGAGCAATTTGTCGGCGTATTCCTTGGAGTAAATCGAGCCAATCGCCATCCCTAAGGTCTGAATAAAGGACGCGTCCACCTTACTCAAGGTGATCTTCACGGTGTAATCGTCCACCTTTTCGACCGACTTAATCGTCGTGTCTAAGCCCATGTCGCTGTAGTACGGGAAGGCGACACGGTAGGCCTTATTAAAGGCGTTATCTTTGTTACCCAAACGGTCAAACGTCCACACGACGTCGTCTGCGTTAAAGTCACGCGTCGGTTTAAAGTATTTGGTCGTATGCCATTTCACCCCTTTACGCAAGTGGAACGTATAGACTAAGCCGTCCGCAGAGACATCCCATTTTTCGGCCAACCCGGGGGCCGCTTTGGTTTCGCCACGCGGGAAATTCACCAACCCATCAAAGAGGTTATAGGCACTCGCGTCAAAGTCGGTACCGGCCGTGTACTGAGCCGAGTCAAACCCAGCGGGGGAGCCTTCCGAGCAGTACACCAACGTACCCTTAGCCATCGTCACGCTCGCTAAGGCCGCCATCATCGCACCAAAAAGCAATTTCTGAGTCATATGCATAGTCTGAGTCCTCAAGTGGAAATGTGAAGCCAAACCGGGAGCCATCCCGATTCACTTCACGGGGGGAATGAATAGTCACAATTCAGTTTACCGACTCTCGCGAACGGGTTTGTTGGCAAAACACCCACTTTTTGAAAAATAAAGGGTAATTCCTAAGTAAAACGAGCACGATCCTTGCGTTTTAACGACATTTCTAAGCTTTTCGCCTAAGTGTTTTCCCGATACTCTCCGTCGTTGGAATTAGGGACGAGTGCAGGAGCGGATCTTTACCCCGGGGCGTGCGCAACGCTGGTAGCACGCGCCCAAAAAAGAACCACATCCGGAAGGTGATTCTCCGACCTAAACTCCGCAGAAATTTTATAAACAGCAAAAAATAATTCTTCATCCCCTAATAAGTATTTGATTTCACTCAAAAAATCTTGTTAGGTGACTTGTTTTTCTTGAGAACATAGATTATAATTAGTAAGTTATATCGATCTATGGATTTTCCGCCATGACCACCTCCGTTGACACTTTCCCGCTTAATTTCTTGACGTTCAAGAGCAATGGACGTACCTACATCCGCGC
>OOCP01002265.1_pt1 | contig 16680 bp, 17 predicted proteins | sample 1671511 | NCBI WGS metagenome assembly OOCP01 (sample SAMN06348164, study PRJEB24527) | human gut metagenome | biome: human gut; feature: ankylosing spondylitis patient; material: feces | host: Homo sapiens | place: China | collected 2015-10 | reverse complement strand
TCTGGAAGAGGCCCTCGGTCCCGCGTAGAGTTCGCACCAGGAGATGTGCGAGCCGAAACGGCCGCGCCAGGGAGAAAGGACGAGGGGATGACAAGGTACGGAATGGCCATCGACCTGCGCCGATGCGCAGGATGCGGCGCATGCGTGGTGGCGTGCCAGATGCAGAACAACCAGCGGCCGGGGGTGTCGTGGAACAACCTGGACGTGTACGAATGGGGCACGCAGGCAGGGGAGAGCGGTCGGGCGTACGTGCCGAACGCGTGCGTGCAGTGCGAGAAGCCCGCGTGTGTGGACGCCTGCCCCACGGGAGCCAGCGTGCGGCGCGACGACGGCATCACCGTCATCGACTACGAGAAGTGCATCGCGTGCGGGCTGTGCCTGGCGGCGTGCCCGTACGGCGCGCGCAAGCTCAACCGCACGAGCGAGAACATGTTCGGCGCCGACGTGCCCGCGCCCTACGAGTCCTACGGCGTGCAGCGCGAGCTGGTGGCCGAGAAGTGCATCTTCTGCGAGGCCCGGCTGGCCGAGGGCAAGCAGCCGGCATGCGTGGTGAACTGCCCGGGCCGCGCGCGCTACTTCGGCGACCTGGACGACCCGGAGAGCCCGGTGTCGAAGTTCATCGCCGGCGACGAGGCGGTGCTGCGCGTGGACGAGACTTCGTTCTACTACCGCCCGGTCGATGGCATGCCGCTTGACGTGCTGCCGTCCAACGCGCTGGCCTCGTCGAAGAAGGGAAGGTAGGGGGATACTATGAGCGAGTATATCAATGTTTCGCGCCGCACGTTCCTCAAGGGGACGGCGGCCGTTGCGGGTGCCGCGCTGGCCGGTGGGGCGTACGAGATCGTGCATCCCGAAGGGGCCGTTGCGGAAGAGGCGCCCATCGAGGTGAAGAACACCTATTGCGACATGTGCAACCACGTGCCGAAGTGCGGCATCGCCGCGTCGGTGAAGGACGGCAAGGTGGTGCGCGTGGTGGATATCGAGGGCTGGTCTACCGAGTTCTGCGGCGGCACCCATGTCAAGAACACCGCCCAGATCGGCGGCTTCAAGATCGTCAGCGAGTCCTCTGTGGCTGCCGGCATCCGCCGTATCGAGGCTGTCACCGGCCGCAACCTGCTGATCCGTGCAAACCTGCAGGAGGCCATGCTGCATGATGTGGCCAACACCCTGAAGGCCAACAACGTGGCTGCACTGCCCGCCCGCGCCGAGGCTGTGATGGCTGAGAACAAGGCCATGAGCCGCGAGCTGGAGGAGATGAAGGCTAGGATCGCCGCCTCCAAGGTGGACAGCCTGTTCGACAATGCCGAGGAAGCAGACGGCGTGAAGATCGCCTCCGCATACTTTACCGGTACTACTGGCGACACCCTGCGCGGTATGTGCGACAGCATCCGAGACAAGGCCGTGAACCCCGTGGTGGCTGTTCTGGTGGGCAAGGCTGAGGATAAGATCACCATGGCTGTTACCGTGAATAAGCTGGCACAGGAAAAGGGCCTGAAGGCCGGTGTGCTGGTCAAGGAGTTGTCTGCTATTGCCGGCGGCAAGGGCGGCGGCAAGCCGGACTTTGCAATGGCCGGTCTGAAGGACGAGACCAAGATCGACGAGGCACTGGCTTCTGTGAGCGCCATCGTCAAGAAGGCTCTGGGCTAAAAAGGATCCATGTCCCCGCCCGGTGCCGGATGCGCGCCGGGGCGGCGGGCTTTTGTAGAAGCAGGAAGGAGTGTTCCCCCCATGGAAGATTGTCTGTTTTGCATGATCGCAGAGGGCAAGATCCCCTCTAAAAAGCTGTACGAGGATGACCAGGTAGTGGCATTCTACGACATCAACCCACAGGCAAAGGTGCATTTCCTTGTGGTTCCCCGCAAGCACATCTCCTCTGCCGCTGCGCTGACCGAGGAGGATGGTGCTCTGCTGGGTCACATCTTCGCCGTCATCGCAAAGCTGGCCAAGGAGCAGGGGCTGGAAAACGGTTACCGCATCATCTCCAACGTGGGCGAGGACGCAGGCCAGACCGTGAAGCATCTGCATTTCCATGTTCTGGGCGGCGAAAAACTGCCTGTCTGATTCCAATACGAAAGGGAGATTTTGATTATGGCTGAAACTTATACCCTGCATGTTGCAGGCCTGACCCGTGAGCTGACCATCTGCAAGGTGAACGACCACATGGACATTGCCGCATTTATCATGCTGGGTGATGCCGAGCTGACCGTGGCCGCTGCTGCGGAGCTGCTGAAGAAGTGCCCGGATTTTGATATCCTGCTCACCGCCGAGGCCAAGGGTATTCCGCTGGCACACGAGATGAGCCGTCAGAGCGGCAAGCCCTACATCTGCGCCCGCAAGGGTGTCAAGCTGTATATGCCGGACCCCGTGGTGGTGGAGGACCAGTCCATTACCACTGCCGGTAAGCAGAAGCTGGTCATCGACCGCAAGGAGCTGGAAAAGATGAACGGCAAGCGGGTGCTGGTGGTAGACGATGTCATCTCCACCGGCGGCTCTCTGAAGGCACTGGACGCGCTGGCAGAAAAGACCCAGTGCACCATCGTGGGTCAGGCCGCTGTTCTGGCCGAGGGCGACGCTTCTGAGCGCAAGGATATCATCTTCCTTGAGCCGCTGCCCCTGTTCTTCCACTAAGCCGGGATGCGCCGCCCGCTCTGCGCGTTCTGCGCCGGAATGATGGGCCTTAGTTTCCTATGGAATTTTTTGCCGCAAACGGAGCTTTTTATGCCGTTTGCGGCATTTTTTGTTGCCTTTTTGCTGCTGCTTTGCATCCCGCGCCGCAGCCGCAAGCTGGCGCTCTGTCTGCTGCTGGGCGCACTGGCGGGGCTTTGCGCGGTGCATACCACGAGCGCCCGGCTGGAGCGTGTCCGGGCAAATTACGCCGGGCGCACCGTGCTGCTGACTGCTGAGGTGGAGCGCGTGGACAGTAACTATTTTTCGGACACAGTGGACGCGACCCTGTGGGTAGAAAGCGTGAACGGCAGCCCGGCGGGCTTTCGCATAGCCTGTGCAGAGCTGCCCGCCTGTGCGGCAGGGCAGCGGGTGCAGGGCGGGTTCACGCTGTCGGCACCGGATGAAGCAGAACGGACGGCGCAGTACGCAGACGGCATCGCTTTGCAGGCAGAGCCGTTGGCAGAAAAGCCGCAGCTCACCGTACTGGGCGAGAGCGGCAGCTTCCGCGCCCGCACCCACCGCTTGCAGCAAAAACTGAGCGAGAGCCTACGCCGTGCCATGCACCGGGACACCGGTGGCGTGCTGGCAGCTATGACGGTGGGAGACCGCAGCGGGCTTTCGGCGCAGCTGCGCAGCGCCTATCGGGGCGCGGGGCTTTCCCATGTGCTGGTGGTCAGCGGCATGCACGTTTCCATTCTGTGCGGGGATATCCTGAGCGTTTTGCTGCCCTATCGCTGGGAGCAGAGCTATCGCCGCCGCAGACGGCGTGCAGTGGGCAAAAGCCTGCTGGCGCTGGTGCTGATGGGCGTGACCGGCTTTACACCCTCGGTGCGCCGCGCCGCCGTGGCGGTGTGGGTCAGCGCCTTGGGCGTGTGGGTGTGGGGACCGCCGGACGCCCTTACCTCGCTGGCGGCGGCAGGCATCCTGATGACCGCCGCCAACAGCTATGCGGTGTGGGATATCGGCTTTGAGCTTTCCTTTGCGGCAGTGGTGGGCACGGTGGCAGGCAACGCCTGCATCCGCCGGATGCGGGACGCCCACGACAGGCGTTTCTGGGTCAAAGCGGGGGAAAACCTGCAAAAGCCGGTCAGACGTCCGTGGTACAGCAAATTGCCGAAGGGCGTGCAGGGGCTTGTAGAGAGTGCCTGCATTGCCGCCTGCGCCTCGGCGGCTACCTTCCCGGTGCTGGTGCTGCGCGGCCTGAGTGTCAGCGCATGGGCGGTGGTTTCCAGCATCGCGGTGCTGTGGATGGTGCAGCCGCTGCTTTTGCTGGGGCTGGCAGTAGCCTTTGTGGGACTAGTGCCGTGGCTGGCACCGGTGCACGGGGTGCTTTCCCGGGTGGCAGACCTGCTCACAGGGCTATTGAACGGCTGGGCGGTCTGGCTCAGCACAAAGCCCGGGGCATCCATTTACTTTGATACCGCTTACGCAGCGCTGGTCTGTCTGCTGCTGTGCGGGCTTGGGGTGCTGGCTTTCCGCTGGCGGGTGCGTCTGCGGGTGGCGCTGCCGGGCATTTTGCTGGCGGCAGCGGTGGGCATCGGGCTGGGCAACGCGCTCAGCCGGGACGTGGTGCACATCGACCTTGTGGGCAGCGCACAGGCGCCTGCGGTGGTAATTGCCCAGAACGATCGGGCAGTGGTGCTGTTCCGGGGCGGCAGCGCCGCCCAGCGTGCGGTGGAAAACCAGCTGGCACGGCGGGGCGTGCGCACCGTGGAACTGGTGGCAGACCTGCGCATGAATGCAAAAACCGCCTGCACCCTGCCCGCGCAGCAGGGCATCCGGGCAGAGCGTCTGCCGGTCAATGCCAGCCGCAAGCTGCGCTGCACCCCGGCGGCGGTGGAACTGCTGCGCACCCGGGAAGGGTGTCTTGTGCGGCTGAGTATCGGCAACCGGCAGTTTGTGACCCTGAGCGGAAAGGCAGAGCTGGCGCAGCCGCTGCAGACAGAGTGGCTGATCGCTACGCCGAAAAAACCGGAGACAGTGCAGTACCAAAAACTGCTGGCGCTGCGCAGTTACAGCTGGATGCCGCCGGAAACGCAGTACACTGCCTCCCTCAGCCTGCGCCGCACCGGCGGCGAAAGGCTAGGGTAATGCTTTGCAATCCGGGTCGAGTGTGGTACAATACAAAGAGCAATTTATAACAGGAAAGGGGCATTTGCATGGCCACGGAAGCAAAACTCCGGCAGCTGGCCGACAAGGGCTGCCCGGTCTACTATTTTTATTCCAGCGAGCGGTATCTGGTGCGGCAGGCAGTGGCGGCGGCGGTGCGGGTGCTGTCGGCAGACAGCGACGAGGACGCCACCATCCTGGACGGTGCCGCCCCGGAGCTGGAACAGCTTATCATGGCAGCGGGCACCATCTCATTTTTTGGCACTCGGCGCGTGGTGGTGCTGCCGGAAATAGACCCCGCAGCCTACGGCAGCAAGGACCTGGACGAGTTGTGCAGTACCCTTTCCAGCTTGGAAAACGCCGTGGCGGTGCTGGGCAGCGTGTTCCCACTGGAACGCGGAAAAACCAAGCTGGGCAAGCAGGCGCAAAAGCTGCAAGCCCAGTGCAAGGCCATTGGCTACACGGAAGAACTGGCAAAGCCCCGCCCCTTTGAACTGAAAAATCTGATGATGGAGCGCGCAAAGGCGCAGGGCGCGACCCTGCCGGACGGCGCAGCCACCGCATTGCTGGAGCGCTGCGGCGAAGACCCCTTTCTGCTGGAAAACGAGGTGGATAAGCTCTGTGCCCTGTCCGGCTACCAGACCGTGAGCGCCTCCATGGTGGCAGAGATGGGCACGGTGAGCCTTGAAGCGGACGTGTTCGAGATGATCCGCATGATCACCGCCAAAAACGCCACCGGAGCCTGCAAAAAGCTGCAGACCCTGCTGCGGCTGCAGCAGGAGCCCATTGCCATTACGGCGGCGATGATCGGCAGCTATGTGGACCTGTACCGAGTAAAGCTTGGGGCGGCAAAACGGAAAAATTACAGTGCAGTGCATAAGGATTTTGGCTATAAGGGCAGCGACTACCGGCTGAAGCGTTCGGCAGAAACTGCCGCCCACTACACCCTGCCCCAGCTGGAGGCCTGCTTGCAGGTGCTGCTGGAGCTGGACCAGAGCCTGAAAAGCCAGCCTGTGGCGGCGCAGACACTGCTGGAAACAGCACTGTGCCGTCTGGCGCTGGCGGGGAGCGGAAGATGATGCAAAGCAAGATGATCCATACCGACCGGGTGCTGATCGTGGAGGGCAAGTACGATGCCGTCCGTCTGGCGCACCTGACCGATGCCATGATCCTGCTGACGGATGGTTTTGGCATTTATAAAGACAAACAGCGCCAGCAGCTGTTCCGAGCGCTGGCGCAGAAAAACGGTCTGATCTTACTTACGGATTCGGACGCGGCAGGTTTCCGCATCCGCAACTACATCACCAACATGGTGGGTGCGCAGAATGTGGTGCAGGCCTATGTGCCCGCCATCCACGGCAAGGAAAAGCGCAAGGCGCAGCCCGGCAAGGAGGGCTTGCTGGGGGTAGAGGGCGTGGATGACGCCCTTGTGCGGCAGGCACTGTTGGACGCCTTGGGCGCGGAAGCCGGTGCCGCGCCGGCGCGTCCGGCGGGGCGGCAGATCACCTACACCGACCTGTACGAGTGGGGGCTTTCCGGCAAGCCCGGCAGCGCCGAGCGCAAGGTTAGACTCTTGAATGCGCTGGGGCTGCCGCCGCGCCTTTCCAAAAAGGAACTGGTAGAGGCTTTTAACCGGCTATATACTTTTGAACAACTGGACGAATTGCAGTTGAAAATTTTGCAGGAGTGAAAAACTAGCTGTGTTTGCCCCACGCCTGCCGCAGCAGTTCCAGCGCGTGGGTCTCCAGCCGGGAAACGTAGCTGCGGCTGATGCCCAGCAGCCCGGCGGTCTCCAGCTGGGTCAGAGGCGGTTGCCCGGCCAGCCCGTACCGCAGCAGTAAAATCTGCCGCTCCCGGGCGGGCAGAGTGTCCAGCAGCTGCCGCAGCCGCCGGACATCCTCCTGCCGCTCACAGCTGTCCTCCATGCAAAAGCCGTCCTGTATCACGTCTGCTAAGGTCAGCGCCGAGTCTCCGTCTGCCTCCAAGGCTTCTTGCAGAGAGACGGTCTGCCCGTTCTTGCGCTCCCGCCGGAACTGCATACGGATCTCGTTTTCAATGCAGCGGCTTGCATAAGTGGAAAACCGCGCCTTGCGTGTGGCATCAAAGGTATCTACCGCTTTCATCAGTCCGATGGTGCCGATGGAAACAAGATCCTCTTGATCACCCGGCAGGGCGTAATATTTTTTTACGATGTGCGCCACCAGCCGCAGATTGTGGCGGATCAGCTTTTCCCGGGCGGCGGCATCTCCGGCGTGCAGGGCGCTGAAAGCGGCGGCCTCTTCCCGGGCTGTGAGCGGACGCGGAAAGCAGCCGCTTTCCAGATGGAGCGCCAGAAACAGAAATTTTGTGGCGAAAAATTGCAGTAAGGTCAGCAGCACACGATATCCCTCCCGGTACATAGTTGTTAGATTGTATGAGCCGGGGCGCGGATAGTTGCCGGAGAAGCCTTTTGTGCGCAGCAGCTTTTCTGCGAGGGAAAAGCGTGGTATATTGAGGGGGATAACTCGGAATTTAGAGGTGTAAGATGGAATATAAAGAATATGGATCAAAGAATAATGATATTATAATTTTATTACACGGTGGAGGTCTTTCTTGGTGGAATTATATAGATGAAATATCCTTGCTTGAAAATGAATTTCACATAGTTATTCCTATATTAGATGGACATTCAGGAAGTGATACAAATTTTACTTCTATTGAAAGCAATGCTCTAGAAATAATAAATTTTATAAATAAAAATTATAATGGAAAAGTAAAACTAATTGGAGGGTTATCATTAGGCGGACAAATTTTATTAGAAATATTATCTAAAAATCCTGATATATGTGAATGTGCTATTATTGAAAGTGCTTTGGTAATGCCAATGGACTTTACCTATAAAATGATAGAGCCAATATTTAATTTATCATATTGTTTGATAAGTAAAAAGTGGTTTTCAAAACTACAATTTAAAAGTTTGAAACTTAAAAAAAGCTTGTTTGCTCTATATTATGAAGATACTTGTAAAATTACAAAAGATAATTTAATTGCTTTTATGAAGTCAAATTCTAATTATGAAGTAAAAAACACTTTATCGCATACTAAAGCAAAGACCCTCGTATTAGTTGGAAGTAAAGAAAGACCTATTATGAAAAAATCAGCAACTAAAATTGTTCATTTAATACCAAATAGTGAACTTGAAGTATTACAAGGATATTATCACGGAGATATTAGCATAAATCATGCAGATGATTATGTTGAAAGAGTAAAGAGGTTAGTTCGTTAAATTCCCATTTATCGAGTGACGAAACCAATACATCCTTCTGCGGACAACCCCAAAACGGTTGTCCGCTTTTTTATACGCTGAAATCTGAAAAAAGACAAAATGCCAAGCAAAACTGAAAAATATCTCATCCTTGCCCGTTACTTTTGGTAGCACAACATGCTTTTAAATATGTACGTTTTTCAATTTCGACTGCTGGGCATCCACCTTTGGGGAGACCACTACGGCTATTGAACTCGCCCCGGAAGGCTATACTTAATCAGGACAATAAAATTGATTGTCCTAAATTGAAAGATTCCATAAGAAAGGAGGTAGAACAAATGCCTAAAGAACCAAAAATCACCGCACTCTATGAGCGTTTGTCAAGAGATGATGATCTTGCTGGTGAATCGAATTCCATCACCAACCAAAAGAAATATCTGGAAGATTACGCCCAAAAGAACGGCTTCAAGAACATCCGCCATTTTACAGATGATGGCTTTTCAGGTGTGAATTTCAATCGTCCCGGCTTTCAATCTCTAATAAAAGAGGTAGAAGCAGGAAATGTCGAAACGCTTATTGTGAAGGATATGAGCCGCTTAGGACGAAATTATCTGTAAGTCGGTTTTTATACGGAAGTTCTGTTCCCACAGAAAAACGTCCGATTCCTTGCAATCAACAACAGCATCGACAGCAACAATGCTTCAGACAATGATTTTGCTCCGTTTTTGAATATTATGAACGAATGGTATGCCAAAGACACGAGCAATAAAATCAAGGCTGTGTTCGATGCCTGGATGAAAGATGGAAAACGTTGCAGCGGCTCTATTCCGTATGGATATAACCGTTTGCCGAACGACAAGCAGACACTTGTTGTTGATCCGGTGGCATCCGAAGTCGTAAAGCGCATTTTTCTTCTTGCGAACGAAGGAAAAAGCCCGCGGACAATCGCAGAACTGTTGACAGAGGAAAAAGTCCTGATTCCTGCTGCATACGCAAAGAAATATCACCCGGAGCAGTACAATGGGACAAAGTTCTCCAATCCGTACCTGTGGGGCACCTCCTCCGTAAGAACAATTTTAGGTCGGCAGGAATATCTGGGACACACTGTTTTACGAAAATCTGTAAGCACAAATTTCAAACTTCACAAGAGAAAAGAAACAGATGAAGATGAACAGTACGTTTTCCAGAACACGCATGAACCGATTATATCGCAAGAACTTTGGGATAGTGTTCAGAAACGCAGATGCCGAGTGAATCGTGCTTCTGCTTGGGGAACGCACACCAACCGTTTAAGCGGGTATCTGTATTGTGCCGACTGCGGCAGAAGATTGACCTTGCAAACACACTACAGTAAAAAGGATGGGTCTACTCAATATTCTTATCGTTGTGGTGGATATGCAAGTCGGGTGAATGGCTGTACTGCCCATTCAATCAGTGCCGATAATGTTGAAGCCCTGATATTGGCATCGGTCAAACGCTTTTCGAAATTTGTTCTAAAAGATGAAGAAACCTTCGCTTTGGAACTGCAATCACTTTGGAAAGAGAAACGTGAAGAAAAGCCGAAGCAGAATCAATCAGAATTGAAACGTTGTCAAAAACGCTATGATGAGCTTTCTGCCCTTATTCGTAGCCTGTACGAAAATCTTATGTCTGGACTGTTGCCCGAACGACAGTACAAGCAGCTGATGGCACAGTATGATAGCGAGCAGGCAGAATTGGAATCGAAAATGGAAACGATGAAATCTGAAATTGCCGAAGATAAATCAAGTTCTGTTGATATTCAGCATTTCATTTCGCTGATTCGCAAGTGCAAAAATCCAACAGAAATCTCCGATTCAATGCTTAACGAACTTGTCGATAAGATCGTTGTTTATGAAGCCGAGGGTACAGGCAACGCCCGCACACAAAAGGTTGACATTTATTTTAACTATGTAGGTCAAGTCGATATTGCTTATACCGAGGAAGAACTTGCCGAATTGAAAGCGCAGAAGGAGCAGGAAGAACAGCAGCGCATGGAAAAGCAACGCAAACGTGAAAAAGCCTACCGAGAAAAACGAAAGGCAAAGAAAATCGCTGAAAACGGTGGCGAGATCATTAAAACAAAAACGTGTCCGCACTGCGGGAAGGAGTTTACTCCTACGAGCAACCGACAACTTTTCTGTTCAAGGGAATGCTGGAATCGGGCAAGACAGGAGCAAAAGAAAGCAGATAGAGAAGCCGAAAGAGGAGATCATTACTACCGGCAACGCACCTGTGCCGTATGCGGTCACTCCTACTGGCCTACACACAGCCAGCAGGAATTTTGTTCCGATGAGTGCAGGAGAATTAACCACAACAGGAAAACCTTGGAATTCTATCACAAGAAAAAAGGAAATCCAAAACCTGACCCAGAAGCAGTCCCAACGCCGAAACCAAAGGAGGATAATGCAGCATGACTACCATGAAAAATTCCATCCATGACAACGCTAACGGTCTGGACTACACCCTTGTCAATGACCACTATCTGCCGAATCTGACCGTAGCAGCCCCGACAGAGCAGCACCCCACCGGGCGGTGGGGCCGCTTACGTAAGAGGTACCTGAAGGAGCAGCATCCCATCCGGTATAATCAACTGCTCCTGTCCGGGGAACTGGGTAGCTACCTTGCCGCTCTGGACAAACAGTCCGAAGAGCAGCTTGCATTGACCGCCCGGCAGATGCAGGATGGTGCGGTTAGGTGACTTAAGAGAAAGAAAAAGAGACCTCATCTCGTTGAAAATCAAATTTCAAAATCATTAAAGGAGCTATTCAAATGAAACGAAATCAAAATTTCGACCATAATCACTCTCAAAAAGTGTTTTCCTGCCGCTACAACATGGACACCAACCGGGTGGAAGCCCGATTTGAAGATGGCACCACCCTTTCCATTGATTGTATCGCCATAGAGGACGAATACGGCAACACTCCGGCACAGCAGGCGGAGTTTGACTGGCTGCTCTACAGGCAAGCCCTTGGAGTATGCTCAGCTTGTGCTGGGTGGTGAGATTGAGCATTATCTCTCGCTTGGCTGTGGCCATGGCAGATTAGAAGATTGACCTTTAATTAAAATATTCCAAACAGACCAACAGCCCTCTACTTGCAGTCGTTGCAAATAGAGGGCTATTGTGCGTTATTGTGCTTCAGAACCGACCTTCTTTAAATCTGAATGACCAGCAGTTCTCTTTGCATAATATCTGAGTTATGTGTAACAACAAATAGCGTGCAACCAAGCTCTTTAAAACGATCAGTTTTCAAAGGAGAAACTATCCAGTAAGGTTAGCAGATAATCGTTTGGAATACCAGCTGTCTCACTTTTTTGAGCATTTTCATTGCGGACATAAAGGGCATAGTCTGTTGCATGGTGTTGGAACATGGTATACTGTGCAGTTGTACAGCCAGCACGATCCTGTACTGTGTAGATTTCAAAGCACTTTCCTGACTTCGATGTGTAAAGCTTTTTGGAAATGCTGTAATTCTGTTTAGGGAATGTTTTCGTATACGTTTTCTGAGAACCGCACATTCCATCCACATCATAAAATGTGTTGGCGCAAAGTGAAATACTTACATTTCCGTCCAGCCAGTATCTTGTATATTCCGTCTCCATGACTTTGGTGGAGGAATTGAAAAAGACATTCATTTGATCTTTTTGGGCAATGCTATGCTCCATGGTATCCAGCAAAGCGTTTTCCACAAAATGAACGCCGAACAGCTGCTCGATCTGCTCCTGCGATTCTGGTGTTATAGAGTAGAAAGTTGCTCCGGTGCGGGCTCGTTCCTTCACGGTTTGTCGAACCGATTTGTCAATTTCCGTATTGCTTATAACCTCATCTATTTCAGAGACATAGCAAATCTGTGTATCCTCCGGCCTATACGTAATTGAACTGCTCATATCTGCTTCAAGTGCATTTGAGACCGGACTTAGAAGAACTACTACCCCCAGTAACATAGCAAAGGAGAAGGTTAAACTTTTCTTCATAAGACACTCCTATTCAGCCGATTCATAGTAAGATGAAATATGGAACCCGAATTGAATTCGATTCTAGACGATTGATTCGGGGACGTCCAGCTGATGCTGTAAAGTTTTTAGATGCTATTTACGTTTACAACAGCAAATGCCGTTACAAAGGTGTGTGTGATTCTTTCAGAACAATCAAATCTTTTGAACTTCACCATCTGAATGTACATGCGCGAAATTGGTTAATGCGTTAAGTTCTGCATCGGAATCTCCCTTTCATCTCAAATTCCACTCTAGCTATTATCAATGATATTAAAGCACAAGAACCCGTCGAAGTCCACGATTTTGTATCAAAATAGAGAAAACTTGTAACGAAATCGGTGTGGCTGCAAACAATATGACCCTCAACACTGGGCATCCAGCTATGGTTTTCATATTTGAATCGTGCATCTTATTAATGCCTTTTTCTGCAGTAAAAATAAGAAAGGATGGACGGAGTGCCAATATACAATAGTATTGACCAAATCATGACCGTTTTCGATTTATTGGGCAGAGCAAAAAGAATTGTAATACCTAAAAGTATAGTAGGAAAAGTTAATTCATATAAAAGCATGTGTGCATATCTCCATGTTTGACAATCGTCTAATGTCCATGGTAAACGCAAACCAACATACTTATTGAATGGAAGCTTTTTAGAGCAATTTCCAAAGATAGCCATAAAACCAAACACGAGAATCTCTGAAAGAAAAATTTCCTGCGAATCAGATAGCACAATGACTCGCAACTCTTTTAATATTATATAACTAACGATAATAAATAAAAGTAGAATAACGCTAATACATATTATAGAAATTGAATAATTGTTTTTTCTGTCACTTTCTTCCAAAATTATATCATTCTTGTGCATCAACAAAAAAGCAACACTTATTATTGCAAAAAACAGACCAAATAACATACGAATGATATTATTGGGAATCAATAATTCTCCTGCAATTCCGATTAAGCACAAAATTCTTACAAGGAACAGTTTGTCGTGCTTCATCTTTGCTCACCCCTCAAGCCTAGAATCATTTCATAGAATGTACTTAGCCTTAAATACACGAATAGCTTCTCACGGTTGTAAATCCGAAATAGTAAGCTCGCATGATAATAAAATAGTCCTTCAACACGGTAATATAAATTATTTAGTTCTCCATTTCCACCACTTTACCAGCATTACAATAACGGCAACCACGAAAACAGCTATAAACAGTACCAACGATATTTCATTCAGAACAATATTCCGCTTAAAGAAGAAAAGCACCACCAACCGCACTGCAAGAGCAACTAACAGCAAAGCTCCTATAATTTTACTCATGATTCTTTTCCTTTCGATGTTTCTTTACGGTTCCTAAACTCTCTTGCAACATATGAATGATATGTAACACCATAACCACCCACAGAAGTATAAACCATCCGAGAAGTACTATACGCAATAAGTTTTCTTCATTTTAGTTCCTCACTGTACAACATAGCCAATAAGAGCAACGATCTTTCCATTATCATACAAAAGAGCTACTTCGTTGTTGAGTTCAATCAAACTTTCGTAAGCTCCCAATTGGCATTCATCTAAAATATCTTTATTAACTGCGTAGTCGATTTTATAAGGAAAAACATCTTTTCCATTGTTACTTAAATCGAATAACTCAAAAATTTGATTTGTTGGCAGCTCACTTACCTTTGCATATGAGAAAAAATTCTGTATCTTTTTCATCAGTATCGCTTCACCTCGATAAAATTCTGCGGCAGAAATATATATCAATCTATTTATTTTTGATGCTTTTTATAACAACAAAAACTATTATGAGAACGCAAATGCCTCCACTTGATAAACAAAGTACCTTATCTTCTGCCCTTAGAACACCCACAGCACTTCTCATGTTCCAATAATACAAATCGTAAGACAAGCTCATGATTGCAAATGTAAGGAGGCCATAGTATGCTTTCTTCATTGGCAATCGGTGTCCTTTCAATTTTTGCGTAAAAACTTAATGGCATAGCGAATCAGATACTTTACAAGAACTACCAGTACGATTCCTACGATTACCGCTATCGAAATAACCAGTAAAAGTTCCAATGGTGAAAACTTCATGCTTATCCTTCCCGGTTTTGATATTGTAGAAACACTGATACTGATTTCAATATCAATGTACCATAGATTTTTCCGAAAGCAAGGTCTTTGGCAAAACTGGTCGTTATTGTGGCAAAACTGGTCGTTATTGTGGCAAAAGTGGTATATCAAGCCACTTGTCAGGCGCAAATGCACAGTTTATAATAGTGCCAGAAACATTACTTTGTGGAGGACGACAACATGGCAAGGTATCGAATTGCAGTCTGCGATGATGAACCGTCAGAACTTGAAGATATTGTTCAAATCGTTCGGCGATATGATGTCCATGGCAACTTTGACATTGAGAATTACACAGACGGTGCAATGCTTTTAAGTGATTTGCAGCTAAAAAAGAAGTTCTTCGATCTTCTGCTGCTCGACATCGAAATGCCTTCAAACGGATTTCAGATGGCACAAACCTTAACACAGATGGAAAAACATCCGTTGGTGGTCTTTGTTACAAAGCGGCATGAATACGCTGTGCAGGGGTATGGCATTGCATTCCGTTATCTGGTGAAACCACTTGATGAATCGCTTTTTACTGCTGCAATGGATGCAGTTGTCCAAGAATTGCATTCCAAACACTTTACCGTTGAATATGAAGGAGCTACGCTCTCATTGGAGACAGCGGAAATTTATTATCTGGAAAGCCATGGGCATAAAGTTTTGATCCATTGTAAAGGGCAAGACCTCACTCTGCGAATGACGATTCCAGAAGCCTTAGAACAGTTGCCGAAAAGGTGCTTTGCTTCACCGCATAAAAGCTATCTTGTCAACATGGAGCATATTGTCTATGCCACTGGAACGACAGTTGTTCTGTCCAGTGGAAATCAATTGCCAATCAGTCGGAGGAAGCGTCAGGAGTTCAATCAGAACTTTAACGCTTATTTGGGAAGATGATATATTATTTTGTTGAATTTGCCGGGAGCTTTGCCAACATTGCGTTGCTCGTACTTTTCGTTGACCGCTTATTCCAGAAAAAAGATTTATCTTCACGATGGCTCTATCTTTATATTGCGCTTCTAATCGTGGGGCAATGTATATTGAGCTTGTTTCCCACTTGGGTGATGCCGCGAACGATTTACCTTTTGCTGGGAGGATTTCTTCTGGCAATTTTGTTTTATGAAGCACAAATATGGCAAGCCATCTTTGCAAGTGCTGCATTTTTCACGCTTGTAGCAGTAGTTGAAATCCTTGCGATGCTTCTTATCGGACTGCGCATCCCGGATACAGATGTCCTAATGCAAGCAGGTGCGGCCAGACTGATTTACGTGGTGTTCTCGAATCTGATTCAGATTCCATTGCTAATCTTAGTTTCACATTTTTTCAGCCGGAAAGAAAATGTGCTGCGCGTTCTTTGGCTGCTGCCGATCATCGCTATTCAGATTGCCAGCATTGCAGTTTGCTATGTGGTACAGTACCATGCAGCGGATGAAAATTTTCCAGACTACCTGATTGGCTTTATGGCAGTACTTCTCTTAATAAACATCCTGATTGTTTTCTATGTGGAAGCTCTCCGAAAAAATGAGCAGGAAAAATTCAGAGCGGAATTTAACGAACAGCAATATCGCTTGCAGATGGAGTATTACCAGCAGCTAAAGGAACGGCAGGAAGAAACAAGAGCCCTTTGGCACGACATCAAAAAATATATTCTGGCAATGCAGGCAGTTGCGGAACGCGGGAATCCCGAAGAACTTCACAAAATTGTACGAGATGCAACGGATGCCTTTGAACGTTCCAAAAATATTTCTACGATTGGAAATCCAGTTGTGGACGCACTGTTGAATCAGTATTTACATACAGCAGAAGAAAACGGCATCAAAGTCACTCTGGACGTAACGATTCCAGAAGTTCTATCTATATCTCCGTTATCTTTAAGCATCCTGATTGGAAACACATTCGACAATGCAATTGAAGCTTGTTCTGGCTTGCCGCCAGAGCAACGAAAGATCCATTTGCAGCTGCGCAAACAGTATCGAAGCCTTTTCTACCGCCTTGACAATCCATACAGTGATATCTCGCGCAGCCTTCGGGTTGGCAGCCACCATGGATATGGGCTGAAAAATGTAAAACGTGTGGTACGGGAAAGCGATGGCGATTTTTATGCCGAAAAGAAGAATGGAACTTTTACCGTGAAAGTTCGATTGAACTGCGAGAATTAAATATGTTTCCCCCAGCCAAATGATCAGTGTGCCTCCATACTGATTGTTTGGCTTTTTATTTTCTGAAAAAGGAGCGTGATGCCATTGACCCAACCCCAAAACGACCTAGCCTACCTCAGCAGCGAAAAAGCCAAAGCCGAACAGAAGCTGCGCTCTTGTAAGCACCGGGAGAAGATCCTTGAACGCCAGATGTCGGAGCTGAACCGGAGAGAGCGTGTGCATCGCCTTTGCTCCCGTGCCGGAATGCTGGAAAGTTTTCTGGTCTGTCTAGGAGAATTGACCGATGATCAGGTGATGGAACTGCTGAAAATCTCGTTCCGCCAGCCTGAAGTCGTGCTGGCACTTGCAAAGATGGTGCATGATGTTCACGAACGCAG
>OOCP01002259.1_pt1 | contig 16711 bp, 18 predicted proteins | sample 1671511 | NCBI WGS metagenome assembly OOCP01 (sample SAMN06348164, study PRJEB24527) | human gut metagenome | biome: human gut; feature: ankylosing spondylitis patient; material: feces | host: Homo sapiens | place: China | collected 2015-10 | reverse complement strand
GTGAAGGTGGTTTCCTTCCAACGAAGAATAAATCTTCTGTGAGAAAGATACAGATTGACTGGCAGATTGTAGTAAAATTTTCTGAACTAACGAAAGGTCTCCCTGAAAATGCGCCTATCTTTGTCGGAGCGACTAAAATATATAATTCAACAGTCAACGATGTGCTGACCAGACACTGTCAGGAGTGCGGTATTTCAGAGATTTCCATTCATGGACTCCGTCACACACATGCATCCTTGCTTTTGTTTGCGGGTGTATCTATTGCCAGCGTTGCACGCAGACTGGGACATGCGAGTATGACAACAACACAGAAAACATATTTACATATTATTCAGGAATTGGAAAATAAAGATATTGATTTAGTTATGCGTTCATTATCAAGTTTAAGTTAACGAATTACACGGCTTGCGTTGATTAAGAGTGATAAGAAAATGATCTGATTTATTTATACAAAAATTGGTATAGATAAGTTGGGTCATTTATTGTGCAGTATATTTGATTATGGTAATATAAAGATATGAATTTTCCAAAAGAAAAGAGAATGAAAATGAATTTAACAAGTACAAGTAAATTTGTAAGTTTAATCCTGCGCCATAAACCAGAAACAATCGGAATCCAGTTGGATGAACATGGCTGGGCAAATGTAGACGAGCTGATTGCCGGAATTTCCAAAACCCGTAAATTTAACAGAGAAATACTGGAAGAAATTGTTCGGACAGATAATAAGCAAAGATTTACCTTTAATGAAGATAAAACAAAGATTCGGGCAAATCAGGGACATTCGATTCCTGTTGATGTAGAATTACCAGCAGCAATACCGCCTGAAACGCTCTGGCATGGAACTGGAGAAAAATATGTTGCATCCATTGATCAACAAGGATTGATTCCAAAGGGTAGGTTATATGTGCATTTATCATCAGACGCAGCTACAGCTACGAAAGTCGGTTCACGTCACGGAAAACCAGTGCTTTATATCGTAAAAACAAAAGAAATGTATGACGATGGATATTCATTTTTCTTATCAAAAAATGGAGTATGGTTAACAAAAGAAGTCCCCGTAAAATATTTAATCAAAGAGGAGCAGTAAGGATGATTTATGTAACCGGTGACTGTCACGCTGATTTTACCAAGTTCAATACTAAAATTTTCCCGGAGCAATATGAAATGACAAAAGATGATTATGTCATTATCTGCGGTGATTTTGGCGGAGTATGGAATCGCTTTGAAGAAAATAAACATGAGAAGCATTGGATGGACTGGCTGGAAGATCGTCCTTTTACAACTCTTTTTTGTGAGGGGAACCATGAGAATTTTGACAGGCTTTACAGCTATCCTGTAGAAAAATGGAATGGTGGAAATGTACACAAAATTAGACCTTCGGTGATACATCTTGTGCGAGGACAGGTTTTTCAACTTTGCGGAAAGAAATTTTTTGTATTCGGCGGAGCAAAAAGTCATGATATAGACGGTGGGATTTTAGATCCAGAAGCCCCGGATTTTAAGAAGAAAAAGAAAGAACTGGATAAGGAATGGCTGCCTTATCGTGTGAATCATATTTCGTGGTGGAAGGAAGAAATGGCTTCAAAAGAGGAAATGGAAGAAGGATTAAGAAATTTATCTCAGTATAACAATGAGGTAGATTTTATTATCAGTCATTGTTGTGCTACAAGTACCCAGAAACAATTTGTAGATAAGACTTTTTCAGCAGATTCCATGACAGATTATCTGGAGTTAGTGAAGCAGCGGGTGAATTTTAAGAAGTGGTTCTTTGGACATTATCATGATAATAAAAATCTTGGATCGAAAGAAATATTGATATATGAGCAGATTATTCGGATACTGTGAGAAATTATAATTTGCGTATGACGAAGGGAGATTTTCGACATATGTGTAAATTGATGGAAGAATATGAGAAACGTACACTGAACCGGTTCATGAAAAAACTTACTGTTCCGGGCGAAAAATGTAATCTGAAGATGCGGATGAATCTGCGCTATGCATGTTTCAAATTTCTAAGTATGTAAAAAGAATCACTTATCAGAAAAATAAAAACAACAGGAGGAACCTAAAAATGGAAGTAATACGCGCAAAAAGTGCCGGATTCTGCTTTGGTGTAAAACGCGCTGTCGATACAGTATATGAGCAGGTCGAAAAACAAACGGGAAAACAGATCTATACTTATGGTCCGATCATCCATAATGAAGAGGTTGTAAAGGACATGGAAGCACATGGCGTAAAAGTCCTGCGCAGTGAGGAAGAACTGAAAGGTCTGGAAGAAGGGCTGGTGATCATCCGCTCTCATGGTGTTCCAAAGAGAATCTGTGACCTGATGGATGAAAAAGGCATCGAATACGTAGATGCAACCTGTCCGTTTGTGAAAAGAATCCATAAAATTGTTGCTGAAGAAAGTGAAAAAGGCAGCCGGATCATCATCATTGGTAATCCAGATCACCCTGAAGTTGAAGGAATCCGGGGCTGGGCAGGAGAAAATGTAACCGTTATAAAAAATGCAGAAGAAGCAGAAAAATTTGAAAATACTACATCCGAAAGAATTTGTATTGTGTCTCAGACGACATATAACTACAATAAATTTCAATATATAGTTGAAATTTTTGAAAAAAAAGGTTACAATGATAGTGTTGTGAACACTATCTGTAATGCTACAGAAGAGCGACAGCGATCGGCAAAGGCCATTGCAGCGGAAGCTGACGTTATGATTGTAATAGGAGGGAAGCACAGTTCTAATAGCAGAAAACTTTACGAAATCTGCCAAAGGGAATGTGTGCACACCTATTTTATACAGACACTGGATGACTTGCATTTAGATCTACCTAAAGCTGTTCGACTAGTGGGTATTACCGCGGGGGCTTCCACCCCAAATAAATTAATTGAGGAGGTTCAAAATTATGTCAGAATTAACTTTTGAACAAATGCTGGAAGAATCATTAAAGACAATACATGCAGGAGAGGTAGTCGAAGGTACAGTCATCGATGTGAAACCGGAAGAGATCATTCTGAACATCGGATACAAATCTGACGGTATTCTTACCAAGAACGAATACACCAACGACTCCAGCGTGGATCTTACCACGGTTGCCAAGGCTGGTGACACCATGGAAGTCAAGGTTCTGAAAGTAAATGACGGTGAGGGTCAGGTTCTCCTTACCTACAAGCGTCTTGCTGCAGACAGAGGCAACAAGAGAATTGAAGAAGCATTTAACAATCACGAGGTACTTAAGGCAACCGTATCCCAGGTACTGGACGGTGGTTTAAGTGTGATCGTGGACGAAGTAAGAATCTTCATCCCCGCAAGCCTGGTATCCGATACTTATGAGAAGGATCTGACCAAGTATGCAGGACAGGAGATTGAATTCGTGATCAGCGAGTACAATCCCAAGAGAAGAAGATACATTGGTGACCGCAAACAGCTGATCGTAGCCAAGAAGGCTGAGCTGCAGAAGGAACTCTTTGAGAAGATCAAAGAAGGTGATATCGTAGAAGGTGTTGTTAAGAACGTAACTGATTTCGGCGCATTTATCGATCTTGGCGGCGCAGACGGACTGCTTCACATCTCCGAGATGTCTTGGGGCAGAGTCGAGCATCCCAAGAAGGTATTCAAGGTTGGCGATAAGCTGAAAGTCCTGATCAAAGAGATCAACGGCAATAAGATTGCACTGTCCCTGAAGTTCGACGACGCTAACCCCTGGAAGAATGCAGCAGAGAAGTATGCAGTTGGCAATGTAGTAACCGGTAAGGTTGCAAGAATGACCGACTTTGGCGCTTTCGTAGAATTAGAGCCCGGTGTAGATGCTCTGCTTCATGTATCCCAGATCGCAAAGGAGCACATTGAGAAACCTTCCGATGTACTGAGCGTTGGCGATGAAGTTACAGCTAAGGTTGTAGATTTCAATGAGGCTGATCACAAGATTTCCCTGAGCGTTAAAGCTCTGACAGCTCCAGAACCCGTTGAGGCAGAGGAAGAGTCCGATGCAGATGTTGTATCTGTAGATATTGACGCTGTTATCGCTGCAGAGGCTGAGAACTCTGAGAAATAATCAACCGTTAGGTGGTAGATATTCATGATATATGATTATGAGTATTTTAAAAAGGAGATTTATTCTCTGACTACGATCGATCTGAATGCTTACAAAGAGAAGCAGATGAAACGGCGTATCGATACTCTGATCGCCAAGCATAAGATCGTAGGTTATGACAAGTATGTACAGGCACTGAAGACGGATAAAGTACTTTTTGAGGAATTTGTAGGATACATTACTATCAATGTTTCAGAATTCTACCGTAATCCTGAACAGTGGAAATATCTGGAAGAGACCGTGATCCCGGAACTGATTCAACGCTTCGGCAAGAACCTGAAGGTTTGGAGTGCGGCATGTTCCACGGGAGATGAGCCTTACTCTCTTGTAATGGCTCTGTCACGGCACATTCCGTTACAGCAGATTCGTATCTATGCTACAGATCTGGACAAACAGGTTATCGCAAAGGCAAAGACCGGCCTGTATGGAGAAAAGAGCATAGAAGGCGTGCCGGAGGATCTGAAGAAGAAATACTTCACGAAGATTGGTCCTTCTTACAAGATTGCAGATGAGATCAAGGCAAGAGTGGATTTTCACCAGCACAATTTACTGAAGGATACTTATCCTACCGACTGTAATCTGATCGTGTGCAGAAATGTATTGATTTACTTTACAGAAGAAGCAAAGGATGAAGTATTCCGGAAGTATTACCAGTCACTGGCCAAGGGTGGTATGCTGTTTATCGGAAGTACCGAACAGATCATGAATTATCGCGAAATCGGATTTGACAGAAAGAGTTCTTTCTATTATGTGAAACCGATGTAGTGAGTACAGAAATGACAAAATAAGAAAGAGGAAAGCAGTTTTGCTTTCCTCTTTTTGTACTTTCTGTGCTATAAGTGCTATAAGTACATCTAAGGGACGATGTCTCATTTCGTTCCGGTTAGTAAGTAGATGCGATCATGGACAAAACATGATTGGCATACTGTGTAAATCCTTCTCTGTTTTTCTTCATTTCATCCGTCAACTCGAAGAATAATTCCTTGCTCTTATAATCTCTCTTGAAGAATGGCGTGAACAGAATCTCCCATTGGGGAAGATAGCAGGAGAATTTCCGGGTGTAACAGTTCGCTGCGGAGGCCTGGAGCCTGTGCTCTTTGTCCACGAAACCGGCTACAGATTTGTGCAATGCCACATCTTCCGTAGGAAGATAGTAATAGTCCTTGTAGTTGGAATAGAAATATTTTAATTCTTCCTCGTAAATGGGAACCTTTAAAGTAGCCGATTCTCCTTCTCCACGGAAATAGCAGTTGGCCGCAGAAGCGGTTACCAGTCTGGGCAGGGAAGTGGGAATCTGCAGGGTGATCAACAGTTCCTTGCGTTGTGCGCCACTGACATCTTTGTAATAGTTGGCCTGTACTTTTCTGGCTTTCACACAATTCTCGTTGAACAGATCATAGTAGGCCAGAATCGGAAGAACTTCCAACATTCCCTTCAGGTCGTCCGCATTATGCAAAAACAATGCTTTTTCTGTGAATTCCGAAGGATTTTTTACATAATCATGGTATAGACCAATGAGTTCTCCGCCGGAGAAAACATCGGTCCGGGCAATTCCGAGATACTGCTCCAAAGTTTTCTGCTTACAGTTCGGCAGCTTTAGGAAGAATTTATAAGGGGAGATCCGGCGGTAAATGTCGATACCCTGAAATCCGTCAAAGGAGAACGGAAGCTTTAACTGCGCGCATTTCTGGGTGATAAAGGGAAGGTCAAAATTATTGCCGTTGAAATGTACCAGATAGCGGTAGTCTCTTGCAAAATCAAAGAAAGCAGTGAGAATATCCCCTTCCTGGGAATAGTCATCCGCCATCCACTGGATGGTCCGCCATTTGCCGGCCTGATAGTAGGCACAGCCAATCATATATAAATAAGAAGTACGGGAAGTGAATCCCGTGGTCTCAATATCGAGAAAAAGGATTTGTTCCAGAGGCGCCAGCTTATCCAAGGGATAGGAGATCGCGAAATCCTCCAGAGTCTCTTCTGATTTTTTCATGTATGACCTCTTTCTGCCGTGTGGGCAAGTTAATAAACGCTTTCTTCGTTCTTCGAACTCTCGAAAGCGTAACAAACATGCGTAATCCGGGCTATCGCCCTACTTACTTATGTTTGTTTATTCACCTCATAGAAAACCTGTGCTGCCTGCAAGCAGTCACACAGACTTTCTATGGGTGAATTTATTTTACCATAATTTTAGAATTTGCAGTAGCATTTTGTTGATAAAAGTTGATAAAAATTGATAAAAATAGTACAATTATCATAATGTAATTTGCAATACAAGTAACTATTTAGAAAGGATGTTAGGAAATGGCAAAGTTGACATTTGTAGGCGGAATACATCCCTATGATGGAAAAGATCTGTCCAAGGACAAACCGATCCAGGATGTCCTGCCCAAAGGGGAAATGGTCTATCCGTTGTCCCAGCACATCGGCGCTCCGGCGAAGCCCATCGTGGCAAAAGGAGACCGGGTGCTGGCGGGACAAAAGATAGCGGAAAGTGGTGGCTTCGTGTCGGCACCCATCTATGCATCTGTGTCGGGTACGGTAAAAACCATTGAGACGAGACGTGTGGTAACAGGAGATCTGATACAGAGTATCGTGATCGACAATGACGGCCTGTATGAGAGCGAAGAATTTCATCCTTATGCACCGGTGGACAAACTGCAGAAGGAAGAGATCATCGACATTGTGAAGGAAGCCGGTATCGTAGGTATGGGTGGTGCCGGATTTCCTACGCATGTCAAGCTGTCTCCCAAGGATCCTGACAAAATTGAATATGTAATTGCTAACTGTGCGGAATGTGAGCCTTATCTGACTTCCGATTACCGCAGAATGATGGAAGAGCCGGACAAGCTGATCGGTGGTCTGAAGATCATGCTGAAGCTGTTTGACAATGCCCACGGTATTCTGGCCGTGGAGGACAATAAGCCGGATTGTATCTCTCTGTTAAAACAGATGACTAAGAACGATCCTCAGATCACGGTGAAGGCACTGAAGACCAAGTATCCTCAGGGCGCGGAGCGTCAGCTGATCTATGCCACAACGGGACGGAAGATCAATTCCTCCATGCTGCCTGCGGACGTAGGTTGTATTGTAGATAACGTAGATACCGTGGTTGCCATTTACAGAGCGGTGACGGAAGGACGCCCTCTGATGGAACGTATCATCACTGTTACCGGAGATGCTGTGGCCAATCCCCGGAATTTTCGTGTACCTATCGGTATGAGTTATCAGGAACTGTTGGATATAGCCGGTGGATTTAAGCAGGAGCCGGAGAAGATCATCTGCGGAGGTCCCATGATGGGATTCGGTATGTTCCAGCTGGATGTACCTACCACAAAGACCTCTACCGCATTACTGGCACTGACCCAGGACGATGTATCCGCTATGGAGCCCAGTCCCTGCATCAACTGCGGACGTTGCGTGGAAGCATGTCCCGGCCGTATTGTTCCCAGCCTTTTGGCAACCTATGCGGAGCATTTTGATGAAGAGGCTTTCGTGGAACATAACGGTATGGAATGCTGTGAATGCGGCTGCTGTAGTTTTGTATGCCCGGCAAAGCGTCCTCTGACGCAGGAGATCAAATCCATGCGTAAGATCCAGCTTGCCAAGAAGAAAAAGAAGTAGGAGGGAAGAACAGTGAGCGGACTTTTAAAAGTATCTTCAAATCCTCATATCCGGTCAAAAGTAACGACCAGCAGCATTATGACAGCCGTGGTGATCGCACTGCTGCCGGCTGCCGGTTTCGGAATCTATAACTTTGGCCCCAGAGCACTGGCAGTCATGGCTGTGACCATTGCCAGTACAGTATTGACGGAGTTATTATTCGGCTGGCTCTGGAAGAAAAAAATCACGATTTCCGATATGTCAGCAGTGGTAACGGGACTGCTGCTGGCGCTGAATCTGCCGGTGAGCATTCCGCTGTGGATGGCGGCATTGGGCGGTGTGTTTGCCATCCTTGTGGTAAAATTGTTGTTCGGTGGTCTGGGTCAGAACTTTATGAACCCGGCACTGGCAGCCAGATGCTTTCTGCTGATCTCTTTCCCGTCCCAGATGACGAATTTTGCCTGTGATGCCTATACCGGGGCTACACCGCTGGCAGCACTGAAGGCAGGAGAGAGTGTCAATGTCATGAACATGATCGTAGGTAAGACCGCCGGTACCATCGGCGAGACTTCCGTGATCGCACTGCTGATCGGTGCCTGTTTCCTGATCCTGATCGGTGTGATCGACCTTCGGATCCCCGGTACATATATTGTGACCGTGATCCTGTTTGCGGGAATCTTCGGCGGGCACGGCTTTGATCCTGCCTATCTGTCTGCACAGTTAGCAGGCGGCGGCCTGATCCTGGGTGCCTTTTTCATGGCAACGGATTATGTCACCAGACCGATTACCATCAAGGGACAGTATGTATACGGTGCGGTACTGGGACTTCTTACCGGAATCTTCCGTATCTTCGGACCGGGAGCAGAGGGAGTGTCCTATGCCATCATTTTAGGTAACCTTCTGGTACCTCTGATCGAAAAATTCACCATGCCGGTGGCTTTTGGCAGAAAGGCAGGTGCGAAACGTGAAAAATAAGAATGATATTCAGGCAATGTTAAAAGAAGCGGGCATTTTGTTCGCAATTACTCTGATTGCCGGACTTTTGCTTGGCTTTGTCTATGAACTGACCAAGGAGCCCATCCGTCAGCAGGAGGAAAAAGCGGTGCAGGAAGCCTGTCAGGCGGTCTTTGCGGATGCGGAGCATTTTGAAGAACTGGATGCTTATACACCTTCTGCGGATACGGCGCAGAAGCTGGCAGATACCGGAATCACCATCGGTACCGTCTATGAAGCGCAGGATGCCTCCGGAACGCAGTTGGGCTATGTGATCCAGACCACGACCTCCGAAGGCTATGGCGGAAATATTGTGCTGTATGTGGGAATCCGTCTGGATGGTACGGTCAATGATATTTCTATTTTAAGTATTTCCGAGACTCCCGGACTGGGCATGAAAGCGGGAGATGTGCTGGTGCCGCAGTTCCACAACAAGAACGTGAAGAGCTTTGCCTACACCAAGACCGGATCCACTTCTGACAGTGAGATCGATGCCATCAGCGGTGCGACCATCACCACGAAAGCAGTGACCAACGCTGTCAACGGAAGCCTTCTGGCATTTAATGATTATGTACAGGGAGGTGCTGGCAATGAATAAAGCAGGTGAAAGACTTTATAACGGTATCATCAAGGAAAATCCTACATTTGTACTGATGCTGGGAATGTGTCCGACTCTGGCGGTGACCACATCGGCCATGAATGGACTTGGCATGGGCCTGACCACGGCAGTGGTACTTACCATGAGTAACCTGATCATTTCGCTGCTTAGGAAAGTGATCCCCAGCCGGGTGAGAATCCCTGCATTTATCGTGATCATTGCATCCTTCGTAACTGCGGTACAGCTGCTGTTGCAGGCGTATCTGCCGTCACTGAACGATGCTCTGGGTGTGTATATTCCTCTGATCGTTGTAAACTGTATCATTCTGGGAAGAGCAGAGAGCTATGCGTATTCCCATCCGCCCATTCCTTCCCTGTTCGATGGACTTGGCATGGGACTTGGTTTCTCTCTGGCACTGACTTGTATCGGTGCAGTACGTGAGATCCTGGCGGCCGGATCCATCTTCGGATTTCGGATCATGCCGGATTCCTATGTGACGATCAATATTTTCGGACTGGCTCCCGGTGCGTTCTTCGTACTGGCTGCACTGACCGCTTTGCAGAACTATATCAAGAATAAGAGAAAGCTGGCTGGCAAGGATTACGAGAAGATCCAGTCCGGCTGCGGACATGACTGTCTGCACTGTGGCGAGAGCGGCTGCTCGGAGCGGTTTTATGACAATACCAATACCACGGAAGAGGCTGTGAAGGATGCGGCAAAAGCGGCAGCAAAACCTCAGACGGCAGAGGATGATCTGGAGACCATCGATTTAGATAAGGAGGACAAATAAATGGATAGTGTAAAAGATATGCTTCTGTTACTGATCAGTTCCTCCATCGTCAGCAATATCGTATTAAGCCAGTTCATGGGACTGTGCCCCTTCTTAGGCGTGTCCCGCAAGATCAAGACGGCGGGCGGCATGGGAACGGCGGTTATCTTCGTTATTACGCTGGCCAGTGCGGTAGCGGGTGTGATCTACAAATTTATCTTACAGCCGTTACACATTGAGTATCTGGAGACGATAGTGTTCATTCTCGTCATTGCTGCACTGGTACAGTTCGTGGAAATGTTCCTGAAAAAGGCAATGCCTTCCCTGTATCAGGCACTGGGCGTCTATCTGCCTCTGATTACCACCAACTGCGCGGTGCTGGGTGTAGCCATTACCAACGTGCAGAAGGAATACGGTATTCTGACCGGTATCGTAAATGGCTTTGCCACAGCGCTTGGCTTTACCATTGCCATCGTGATCCTGGCAGGACTGCGTGAGAAGATGGAATACAATGAAGTGCCGGAATCTTTCAAGGGAATGCCCATGGTACTGCTGACAGCAGGACTGATGGCCATTGCTTTCTGCGGATTCTCCGGTCTGATCTAGGAAGGAGTAACATAGATGAGTATAACAGGAATTCTGATTGCTGCGGCTTGTGTCGGAATCGTCGGCATCTTTGTGGGACTGTTCCTTGGCGTGGCCGGCATTAAATTCAAAGTAGAAGTAGATGAGAAGGAAGAGGCGGTGTTAGCTGCCCTTCCCGGAAATAACTGTGGTGGCTGCGGCTTCGCCGGATGTTCCGGTCTGGCAGCTGCCATTGCAAAGGGAGAGGCTGCGGTGAACACCTGTCCCGTAGGCGGAGAGGAAGTCGGCAAAAAAATCGCCGCCATCATGGGTGTAGAAGCAGAGGCCTCCGAGCGCAAGGTAGCCTATGTGCATTGTCAGGGTGACTGCGAGCGGACCACAACGGATTATGATTATTATGGCATCAAGGACTGTCGTATGATGAGCTTTGTGCCCGGAGGCGGACCGAAATCCTGCAACAGTGGCTGCCTGGGATTCGGAACCTGTGCACAGGTCTGTCCCTTCGATGCCATTCATGTAGAGAACGGTGTGGCTGTAGTAGATAAGGAAAAATGTAAGGCCTGCGGAAAGTGCGTGGAGGTCTGCCCCAAGCATCTGATCAGCTTACGGCCTTATTCCAATACGGTACAGGTAGCCTGCAGTTCTACGGACAAGGGCCCTGTTACCATGAAGGCCTGCAAGACCGGCTGTGTGGGCTGCGGTATCTGCGTAAAGAATTGCCAGCACGATGCTGTGAAGGTCGAGAATTTCCATGCAATCATTGATCCGGAGAAATGTGTAGGCTGTGGTGCCTGCATGGAGAAATGCCCGAAGAAATGTATCGTAAAAGCATAAAGAAAGTACAAGAGGAGAAAAGATATGCGTCTTCCGGACGATTATGAAGATCACGGAGGAGGGCTGACACCTACGGTGATCAGTGCCATCGTTGCTGTTACAATTTTCGTGGCAGTGATCCTTACGGTGGTGCTGATCATGAACAGACAGCCCACTTCCCACCAACAGAACAATACGGCTGCACAGACGGAGAATGTACAACAGGCAGAAAATAATCAGACAGACAAATATCCGGACACGCAGGACCTGATCACCGGAAGCACATTGACTCCTTCGGATCTGGATTTCTGGGACATGTACCCGGAGACTACGGCAACACCATTGCCGTCTGCGGAGCCTTCCCAAAAGGATAACAAAAAGGAAACAGCGGAAGCGGATCCCTCCACCGATGGAAAACATACCCTGGTGACCAACCGGGACGGCAAGGAAGAATGGGTGCTGATCAGCCCGTACCTTCCCAAGCACGAATATGATTTCACCAAACTGGTGTGCCAGTCCGACCTGATGAAATATTATCAGGACGGCAAACTGACTTCCTATGTCGGGGTGGATATTTCCAAATATCAGGATTATGTGGATTTTTTGAAACTGAAAAAAGCCGGAGTGGATTTTGTGATGTTGCGGGTAGGTGCCAGAGGCTATGGCAGCGGACAGATCGTATTGGATGATTATTTCGTAGACAATATCAAGAGAGCCACAGATGCTGGATTACAGATCGGGGTGTATTTTACCTCACAGGCCATCACGGAAGAAGAGGCGGTGGAGGAATCCAATATCGTTCTGGAGAATATCAAAGACTACAAGATCACCTATCCGGTGGCTTTTGATATGAGTTTTGTGGACAATGATACGACGAGAATCGAGACTGTCAGTCGTGCTGACAAGACGAAGATCACCAAGGCTTTCCTGGATACCATAGAGGCAGCCGGATATAAGCCCCTGCTTTACGGAGACAAGGAGTGGCTGATCAAAGAAATTGACCTGTCAAAATTATCGGCATATGACGTATGGCTTTCCCAGATGGAAGACGTGCCGGATTATCCTTATCGTTTTACCATGTGGCAATATGCCAATGATGTCACCATCGACGGCATTGCAGGCTATGCCAATATGAATATCAGTTTTATTGATTATTCGGAGAAATAGGCTCATAATTCAGGATTCCCGGTGCAATGTCGAGCGTAGAATAGATCTCGGCATAACGGCGTGGAGTGATGGCTTCCACATAGTTGGGGGTAAAATTACTGGTGACTCCTTTGCTATGCAAAATATCGATGGCCTTGTTATAGGCAATGGCTGCTTCGATATCAGTAGCGTAGCGCCCCACAATATAATTACCACGGATATGAATGCGGACAGTATAAACGTACTGTCCGTTTTTTGCTGCCGTTTTCCGGACACCGTGATAGATGTTGTGGATCTGCAGATTTTCCCTGCGGAAGTCCGTAGGATCTCCGTTGACAAAACAATAATCCACGCCGGGAACTCCGTAGCTTTTGATGCCATAGCGTGAGGTCAGCGTCTGCTGCATTCCGTAGTCGGCCACAAAATAATGATTTCCCCGGCACATGATCTTATGGGAAGAATAATAGAACAGGTCTTCCATGTCGAATTTTAAGACATGGTGGGGGGACAAATAATAATAGAAGAGCTGCTGCCCCAGATAGATCGGATTGCCGATGTATAGTCCGTTGTCCCGCAGATTGATCAGACTGACCCATTTTTCGAAGGACAAAGGGGACACCTTCTCGTAGGACTGCAGTGTCAGGGAAGGATCGGACAGCAGGAGAAGCCCCTGTTCGTAGGCCCGATGGGCCTGTAAGGCATCGGAGAAACTGCCCAGACTGATATGCTTGCCGTTTTTGGTCAGAGAAGCACGGTAATAGACAGTTCCGTCTTTTTTCCCGGCCCGGAAGACTCCTTTATATAATTGTTCTTTTTCAATGTTTTGCTCACTCATATTTCTATAGTAACATTTTTCTCCGGAGAACAACAGATATATTTTTCGGACGAGCTGCATAAAATGAAGTTAGAGCCAAAATGAGAATTGGGGAAAGGAACAAAGCCTGTATGTATAAAAGAGCATTAAGCGGACTACTTGTAATAAATCTGATATTTCTGATCGGTGTTTTAAGTCTCTGCCGCATGGAAGAAATCTGTAGGAAATTGCAGCAGACGGTGTCGGAGGTACATATGGAAGAAAGCCTGCTGGCGGACAAGGAAAGCATCATGATGGGGATTGCTTCCCGGACTTCTTCCGGACAGAGAGTAGTGGATTGCAGTGAATTACAGCGGGAGAGTAAGTACCAGCTGGAACAGGCGGATCTGGAAGTGCTGCTTCGGATCGTGGAAGCGGAAGCCGGGTGCGAAGACGAGGATGGGAAGCTGTTGGTGGCCAATGTGATCCTGAACCGTCTGAATTCAGAAAAATTTCCGGACAGCATTACGGAGATCGTATTCCAGCGGGAAAACGGGGTGTCACAGTTTTCTCCCATTGCCGACGGCAGTTATTACAAAGTAAGTGTCAGTGAAGAGACGGTAGAAGCTGTCGGACGGGCTCTGGCGGGCGAGGACATTTCCAGGGGAGCATTGTATTTTGCCGCCAGAAAATATGCCGACAGTGAAAGTATGCGATGGTTCGATGAAAAATTGACGCTATTATTCCGACATGGCGGACATGAATTTTTTTCGGATAAAAAAGCGCTTCAATGATTCACCTTGCAACAGTGTTTAAAGTATGTTATACTTTTCGAAAATATAGATGGAGATGCCAGGGAGATATTCCAGCATACATTCATACATAGACACGGAGGAGAGGAAATGGAAGTAATTTATCGCAGCACACGCAGCAACAGCGAACCGGTAACCGCATCCCGGGCAATTCTGAAGGGATTATCCGATGACGGAGGACTGTTTGTACCGGATCATATTCCTGCATTGGACAAGAGTCTTTCAGAACTGGCTGGAATGAGTTATCAGCAGGTAGCTTATGAAGTTATGAAATTATTCCTGACAGACTTTACTGAGGAAGAACTGAAAAATTGTATCAACAACGCTTATGATTCCAAGTTTGATACGGAGAAGATCGCTCCTCTGGTACAGGCGGATGATGCTTATTATCTGGAATTGTTCCATGGTTCCACCATTGCGTTCAAGGATATGGCACTTTCCATTTTACCTCACCTGATGATCACTTCCGCCCGTAAGAATAATATCAAGAATGAGATCGTGATCCTGACTGCTACTTCCGGTGATACCGGTAAGGCAGCTCTGGCAGGCTTTGCCGATGTCAAGGGTACCCGGATCATCGTATTTTACCCGAAGAACGGTGTCAGCCCGATTCAGGAGAAGCAGATGGTGACCCAGAAGGGTGCCAATACTTTTGTGGTAGGCATTCACGGTAATTTCGATGATGCCCAGACCGGTGTGAAGAAGATTTTCTCCGACAAGGAACTGGCAAAAGAAATGGATGAGAAGGGCTTCCAGTTTTCCTCTGCGAACTCCATTAACATCGGACGTTTGGTACCTCAGATTTGTTATTATGTTTATGCGTATGCACAATTATTAAAAGATGGTAAGATCACAGAGGGTGAGAAGATCAATGTTGTGGTTCCCACCGGCAACTTCGGTAATATTCTGGCTGCATTTTATGCGAAGAATATGGGACTGCCCATCGATAAGCTGATCTGTGCTTCCAATGACAATAAGGTATTGTATGATTTCTTCCGCACCGGCACCTATGACCGCAACAGAGAATTCGTACTGACCACTTCACCGTCCATGGATATTCTGATCTCCAGCAATCTGGAGCGTCTGATCTACCGTATTGCAGGCAATGATGCAGACAAGAACCGTGAGCTGATGAGCGCTCTGTCCGGCAACGGCAAATACGAGATCACCGAAGAGATGAAGGCACAGCTGGCTGACTTCTACGGCAACTTTGCAAGCGAAGCGGAGACCGCCGCAGAGATCCGCCGTCTGTATGAAAAATGCGGTTATGTCATCGATACCCATACCGCAGTAGCTTCCGCAGTGTACGGCAAGTATGTGGTTGAGACCGGAGATCACAAGACCACCGTGATCGCTTCCACCGCAAGCCCCTTCAAGTTCACCAGAAGCGTTATGGATGCCATTGACATCAAGTATGATGCCATGGGTGACTTTGAACTGGTGGATGAACTGTCTAAGATCGCCAAGGTGAAAGTACCCAATGCCATCGAAGAAATCCGTACCGCACCGGTGCTGCACGATACCCAGTGTGACGTGGACAAGATGAAAGACACGGTGAAGAGTTTTCTTGGAATGTAGTTAAGAATTAAAAATTAGTGAGATACCGCCCAAGTCACGTCAACGGTTTTCTGGGCGGTATTGTTTTTGTGTAAAAACTTTATCCTTTATCTTGCGGGGGTTCTTTGCTATAATAGGTAAGGTTAGCAGACTGTAACAATAATATGAAAATAGATATCGGAAGGAGAACAACATGACTGCAAAAGAAATGCTTGGAAAAGTGGATCATACCCAGTTGAAAGCCTTTGCTACCTGGGAGGACATCCAGAAATTATGCGATGAGGCGATTCAGTATCATACCGCCAGCGTATGTGTGCCCCCTTGCTATATCAAGAGAATCCATGACACTTACGGAGACAAAATCAATATCTGTACCGTAGTAGGATTCCCCTTAGGATACAGTGTGACGGAAGCCAAGGTGGCCGAGGTGCGCAGGGCACTGGAGGATGGTTGCAACGAGATCGATATGGTAGTGAATATCAGCGATGTGAAGAACGGGTTGCTTGACAAGGTGGAGGAAGAGATTCGTACACTGAAGAAAGAGTGCGGACATCATATCCTCAAGGTGATCATTGAGACCTGCTATCTGACCGAGGAAGAGAAGATCGCCATGTGTAAGGCAGTGACCAATGCCGGAGCGGACTTTATCAAGACTTCCACCGGCTTCGGAACCGGCGGCGCCACGAAGGAGGATGTGGAACTGTTCAAGAAATACATTGGCCCTAACGTAAAGATCAAAGCGGCAGGCGGCGTATCCAGCATGGAAGATCTGGAAATGTTCTTAGGACTTGGCTGTGAAAGAATCGGTACTTCCAGAGCTGTAGGACTCTGCAAGGGTGAACTTACGGAAGGGTATTGATTAACTGATATATAGAATGATGCCAGGGTCAAAAGGTCTAAGCCCACATGAGCTTGCTCATAGGTGGGTGAAAGACCTTAGGACCCGCCCCG
>OOCP01002248.1_pt1 | contig 16786 bp, 29 predicted proteins | sample 1671511 | NCBI WGS metagenome assembly OOCP01 (sample SAMN06348164, study PRJEB24527) | human gut metagenome | biome: human gut; feature: ankylosing spondylitis patient; material: feces | host: Homo sapiens | place: China | collected 2015-10 | reverse complement strand
GTGTTAAACAAATCGTATAGAGGAGTTTCTTCAACCTTTCTTTTAGTTTCTTTAGAAACAAACATCGCTTTATCTTCGTTAAAAGATACAACTTCCAACCAGCTTGATAGGTTGGTTACTTTTAAAACATCCCCCTCAAAGATTTCTTTGCCATTCTTGTCTCTGAGCCCGGTTGATTGCATAAAAACGATATCATCGAATTTGTAGCAATTTGCCTGTTCGAAAAAGAGTGTTTTAACGGAAATTTCACTTTTCCCGAAATCGATAGACATAATATCGTCAACTTCGTACATTTCTTTTGTGGCTTTATTCCACGCTCTATATCTTGGTATCATTGCCCTCTCTCCTTCAAATAGCTAGGGATATCATCCCCAATGTTTACTTGGTCGTACTGTTCCTTGCTCACTAAGAATTTCCCGTAAGCCCCGCAATCAATCGTGTAGAGATCATTAATTTTCTCTTTCCCAGTAACTTTGCCGTGCATCTCTGCGCCCACGTTATCTACTTTATGGATACTTACTGTCTCCACCCTGCGTGGCACTGTCAGAACATAGTAGACTGACAACATGTTAACAACCAGACTGACGACTAAGATAGCGCTTGAAATAGTTAAGCTATCCGTGTACCACTTCTTAGAGGTCTTCTTCTTTGACGAAAGTTCCATTAATCATCTTTCCCTTCCTGTTTTTAATCTCCTCGTAAGCAATACCGAGACACTCAGTCACATCGAGGTCTAGTTGATGTGCTAGTACGATAATTGTTACCAGCGTGTCACCGATAGCATCCTTGAGTGCTGCTTGTGGTTCTGTGAATTTCGTCGGTTTCAAGAGGACATCCCGAATTTCTCCGACTTCCTCTGTGATTCGCATCCACTGAATTTTAGGGTCAGCTTGCTTAAGGTTGCGTTCGTCTGCCCAGCGGTTGATTTTGTTAATTAGATTATTCATCATCCACCTCTTCCATTTCCACTGTATACATCCTAGAATTGCGATATTTGACACCTCTCAAACGATGTAGCTCGTTGATAGCGTCGTTTTTGTTGCTGAAAATATGCTCACTGTCTGGCATATTGTCGTAATAGACCACTACTTTATATTTCATGATTCTGCTTCCTCTACTTCGTAATAATCAATCTTTGCAAAATTCTTAGGACTAATAGTAATCATCCTTTCTTCTGGCTCAATCTGCTGTAACTGAAGACATTGTATATTTCCTACCTCGAGCCATTCCAACATGTCCTGAATGCGTTTGAGCTTTTCTTTCACTTTGATTGTTTCATCCATATATGGATTCTGTAATCTAATTTCTGTCATTGTTTTACTTCCTTTACGTTGCATAGCTCCATCATTCCTTTCAACAATTCATCATCCGGCAACTGCTCTAATGTCAGAATGCGATTTAACTTCTTGATGTCGATACCTAGCTTAATGCTGATGAGTTCCATGTCCTTGCGGTTACTCCAAAACCACCTTGAAAATTCTTGCGTCTGATCTAATACGCTAGTGTGGCCATAGTTGCCCGGTGCATACACACCAACCAGCTTGTCTTTATATTTGCTATTCATCCAAGCTCCTTGATTTCAAATTCAATGCGTGGGTTAGGACTGTACTTTTTGCGAGCGATTAAAGCACAAACGATGCTATCATCCGTCCAGACAATCCCTTTCTTATCCACTTTGTTATAACCGGCGTTTGAAATGCTATCGAACAGTGCTTTGACTAGGTTGTCAATGTCAGGTTTTCTGATATGCCAGAGCTTTTCAGCCATAAACTGCTTAAACATATCCCACGTTTTAGCTCTAGCCCTTGGCGTGGGCTTTTTTGATACACTCAAGGGAGCCTTCATGTAAAACGTGACATTGACTGAAATAGGGCTGTCAAAGAATTCCCCGTCATATTCTTGCTCAATAAGTTGTGAGCATTGTCTACGCCATGCCTTCATTTTAGGGTCTTCATAAGTGCCAAATTTGCTAAATCGTGGCCTTGTTTGAGGTTTAGGCTCGATGTTTAAAGTCATTTTCATTCTGCACCTCTAAACCAATACCACTTTGTAGCCATCCACGCTCTTGCCCTGCTTCACTTTACCGCTTAGAAAGCTGTGGTTCATGCCGAGGAAACGACTAGCATCCGCCAAGCTGTTAAAATGATGTTCCACGCCATTAGACGTGTCTTTTAAGACGACTTTTTTGTTCGTGCTCATAAGCCCTGTTTTAAAAGCGTGTCTTTGGTTTTCTGATCTAGTCACCCATTCAAGGTTATCTATCGAGTTATCTAGTGGGTTTCCGTTTTTGTGATTTACAAAGCCTTTGTTTTCTGGGTTAGGGGTAAATGCAGTAGCTACCAATCTACTTACAAGGTGCGTTTTCACAACGCCATCTTTCCACAATTTCACTCGCTTGTCGCTGTGTGCGCTTCTTACTCGTCTTTGTATCTGTGGCTTGATTTCTCTACGTTTCCAGACACGCTTTCTAATTCTTCCGTGCCAATTGCTATAAGTTACTTTCCCTTCACACGACCAAATTGTGCCATCGGAACATGCTTCATAGATACCCTCGTAGCCTTTTACTGGTTTAAATTCCATTTATTCTCCTTTCTTAGAAGGGAAGTGAAGAGCTATCGATATCCATAGGATTTGCGTTTCCGTATGGGCTGCCTTCTCTCGCAAAGTTTGGCCCTTGCTGTTGCGGTGCTTGTTGATAAGGCCCAGCATACCCGCCGTTGCCATTGCCAAACGCTCCCGATGTATTGCCTTGATTGGCATTACTACCTTCACGCGCTGCACGGCTCTCCAACATTTGGAAATTCTCAGCGACTACCTCAGTCACATACACCCGTTGACCTTGCTGATTCTCATAGCTACGGGTCTGAATGCGTCCAGTAATTCCAATCAATGCGCCTTTTTTAGCCCAGTTAGCCAAATTCTCAGCTTGCTGTCTCCAGATAACGCAGTTGATAAAGTCCGTTTCACGTTCGCCGTTAGCGTCCTTGAAATTGCGGTTAACAGCTAGGCTAAACGTAGCTACTGCGATATTGTTCCCCGTGTATTTAAGTTCTGGGTCACGGGTTGTTCTTCCAACAAGGCAGACTGAATTGATCATGGTTTTATCTCCTTCTATTCACGATTTAAGAAATCGTCCAATGTTAGAACCTCATGCAGTTTCTTTTGAGACTTACAATAATCACAATGACCACATTTCTTAGGTTCCTCATTTCCAAGTGCCACTTGATAGGCTCTAGGGGCGTGCTTGGTGATGTAATCAAGCCCTTCTTCTAGCCATTCTTCCGTCAATTCAATGATTTCTTTATCCGGCTGTTTTTCTTTCGAGACCGCCACGATAAACGGTTTGAAAGTTGGATAGTCCATTTGTCGTAGTAGCTCTAAATATGTCCCTAACTGGACATGATATTGAAACCCTAGAATGTTATTGACGGCAGTCGGTACTTTAGTACGCAATTCCTCTGACCATTCCTTAGTCCAGATAGATTTCATGGTTTTTAAATCGACCACATAGCCTTTTGAAAAGTTGATACTATCGAGCTTGCCCTTAAATGGCACGCCGGCTATGAATCCAGTGACAATTTTTTCCTTTTCGACCTTATCGCCTTTTTTTCCGTGATAAAGATTGTTGAAAAGTGTGTCATCCTTGAGCGTTTCGATAACTTTTTCAGCTAACTTGAAATCCGATAGCAATCCATAAGGTTTTCGACTAGAGAATAGGGCTTTTTTGTTCTCTTCCTTGAATTTCTCATGAGCTTCCTCGCTCTCAAAGTAGCTATGGACATAGTTGCCAAAGAGCAGAGGCTTTTGATCTCGTTCATCATCCCAAACGCCATCATCAATAGCTTTAGCTCTAGCTTCACATTTCATGTATTCCTTGAAGCGACTTACAGACATATAGGTTTTGTCAGAGTAATAATTTTCCTCTGTCAAGATAGTTAAATCAGTCATTTTCTACCTCTTTGATTTTGGTTGAATCACCTTCAAACAAGCTAACTTCTTCGATGATTTCGCCTGTTTCAGCGTCTACGCTTTTATCTGTTTCAGATTCAGCTTCATCGCTCATTAGGTCGCCCAAAAGTGTTTGAGTGTCCTCGTTTTTTGGCGTTACGTCGATAGGGTCAGCTTTGACTTCCTCAGATTGATTGTCTGAGATAAGACCCTCTTGCATTTCGGTTGAGAGTGGCGCATATTTGCTCAAAATGCTCTTGAGCACAGTTTTTTGAGCCATAGCGTCAAAGTCAGTAGACCAAGGCCCTCTTGCATAAGTCTTTGAAAAGCGTTTACCGTGGCTCTCTGCTTGTTCCTTTGTCCAGAAAGTCAACTTTTTAAAGCCATTGACTAGCTCAAAAGTTGCAAAGTAGCCATAGACTTCATCTTCCGGCTGAGTGAAATCAATATCCAATGTTTCAAATAGTGGGTCATACGATTTGAATTGTGCTTTGTAGACCTTGCCGGAATTAATGGCCTTAAATTGACCAGAGCGGATAGCTAACTGGATAAGCCCTTTATATCCAAGTTGGAATTGTGCATCTTGTTTGTAAGGAACGATGTAAGCAAAGCCCAAACTTGGCTCAATCGGCAAGTTGAGGACTGCCGCCTTCATTGCTGCTGTCATGATTGAGGTGTTGCTAGCTCGTGCCAGCAAATTGTTGTTATTCACGATTGACAAGAGACTTGCGGTAAACTGTCGCTCATTCCCGTTGAGTACCTCTTGAAATTTCTGTTTAACCGCTGGTGTGTTAAAAAAATCTTTGTGTGCAAGTTGATTTGTCATGTTTCATCTTCCTTTTTGATTTAAATACCCTTATTTCGCATTTTAAGGGGGTGTGATGCAATTTTAACGGCGTTCTGTCTATTTATACCACCCAACAAAACACACGCCTTAAAATCGATTTTAGAGGGGTTTTCTAGTGTGTGCTAAAAATATGCGTTGATTTCTTAGCAAAATACATATATTCGTTGATTTTGTCGATAAATGAGTATAAATCTAGCTCATCCATCATTTTCTGTTTATGCTCTTGTGAGAATACAAGGCCGTGAATACGCTCGTAATCCTCAAAGAGCTTTAGTTTCACTTCTGTTTCTGTCAAAGCATCATCCTCTTGTCTTGTTGTGTCTTAAACTGGTATACATGCTCATTCGTGGTTCCAAGTCCTGTCTTTTTGAAAATTCGAGAATAAACACGCTTGCCATAAGTGCCCATGATATCCCGTGGGCTCAAGTTGGTCGTGATGATGGTCTTAGTACGCTTGTTCAAAATGCTGTACAAGATACCATTAGACCACTCTGTCACTTTTTCAGTCCCAACATCATCGAGCACTAGCCATTCAGCTTCAGATATCCGTCTGATATACTCAGCTTCAAGGCTGAAGTCTTCTTTGATTTTGGCTAACAGGTCAACGACGTTGATAAATAGCCCCATCTTTTTAGTATGATCCGATAAAGCCTTAAGCGCTGAATAAGCTAGGTGGCTTTTGCCCACTCCAGTATCGCCAATCAAAACAATGTTATAGCCTTGACCGTCAAGATAGCCTTTGAGCTGACTTCTAACATTTTTTAAGTCTTCTTTCTGCTCTCTGGTCGCCGCCTTGTAGTTGTCAAAACTGGCAGTTTTTAAATCGTCATCCAGTAAGCTGAAATCTTTGAGAAAGTACAAGCGTTTCTGCTCTTGCTCACGTTCGTACTGTTCTTGTGCTTTGATAGCATTCTGTTGATCTTGTTCTTCCCTATGGCACAGTTCACACACTGTGTAGGGTTTTGAATTCGGAAACTGAATCGTGACATAGTGCCGTTGGTGCTTATCGCAGTATTTATCGCTAACCGTCATATACTGCCTTCGCATTTGCTTAGCTGTGCTTTCTAAACTCATAAGCATCACCTCTAGTATTTGCTACAAGCTGGACCAAATTTTGGTTTATCGCTATTTGGTTTATTGGATTGGAAACTAATCTGTTCCTCTCGCTGTTGGGCTACGGTTTTAATTCCATTCTGTGCCCAAGACTTCAAGATAGAGTTAACATAGCCAAAAGAGCGTTTAGAATTATCGGCTGCTTTATCAATAGCTATCTTGATTAAATCTGGCTCTAATCCATCAATAGCTTGATAGGCTTCAATCTGTTGAAGTTGGAAACCATCTAATAGACCGATTCGATTTTGATAATAGTCAAAGATATTGAAATCTGATTTATCAGCAGCAGAAGATAGCTTCCTATTCTCTACTTCTTCTTCTATCTCTTTTCTATCTCTATCTCTATCTCTATCTCTATCTCTATCTCTGGTGGACGAATGTCCGGACAAATGTCCCACCTCTATAGTGGACAAATGTCCCACATCTTCTAAAACCGCTTGGTTGTCGCTTTTTTCAAGCTTGATTTTGTCTCGATAGCGTCGTTTTCGTTCAGCTTCCGTCGAACTCTTACCGATGAAGTTTTGAATCTGCAACATATAGATAGCACCATCATCCATTACTTCGACCAAACCGAGCTTTTGGAAAACATCCATAGCTTTCTCGATCGTCCCGACGTTGTGCCGTGTTACTGTTGCTAAAACTTCTGCACTATAAGGAATTGCGTCGTTAAACATCAACTTACCATCACGCTTTAAACTTCTTAAGTACAGTTTTAGCAAGATATTGCTATACAGATAGCCATCTTGCATCGACTCAAGGATTATCATTTCCTCTGTTTCGAAGAAATCTTGCTTGAGTCTCATGTAATAGTATTTTTGATTGTCTGCCATATTTAATGCCTCCCTCCCACCGCTGCTTAATTTGTTAATTAGTCAATAATTCCATAAGCGCTTCGATTCCATTCTTCAAGGATCCTTCACGCTCCGTACGTTCGAAGTCCGAACCGTCAAGTTTAGTAACGTTATACTCGGCTTCTACGATAAGCACTTCACAGTCAAACGCTTCAGCAAGTTTGTCGATTTCAGTTTTTTGTTCCTCATATGGTTCAACTGGCAAGTATAGTGCGTCTCTCAAACGGTCAGTAAATGTCGCTGCGAAAACTAGGTTTCCTCTATCTTTGTAACTTTTAAGGAACCCATCTTTTTCAGCGCTGTAAAATATGACTTGTTTGTTATTTTCTTTCATGATTATTCTTCCTTTTCAATTTCTAAAACCGTCTCAATAAACGTTAAGACAGCTTGATATTTAGCGTAGATGCTAGGATTGTCCTTCTTGTGTACCTCTTCGACCCTCTCTTTGAGTTCGTCGAGGGTGCCGAAGAAGCAGCCTGCGGTGATTAAATTTAAGTCTGGGTAATAAGCGATATTGCGGTTTTGATCACTAGTATTTAATTGGCATGAGATAATACGCAGGTTCCTAACATTGATGGTTGACGCCCAGCGTAGGTCCGCAGAGCTTAGGTCCGCCCAGCGTAGGTCCGCAGAGCTTAGGTCCGCCCAGCGTAGGTCCGCAGAGCTTAGGTCCGCAGAGCGTAGGTCCGCAGAGCTTAGGTCCGCAGAGCGTAGGTCCGCAGAGCTTAGGTCCGCAGAGCTTAGGTTCGCAGAGCTTAGGTTGATTTTTGACCAATTGATTTTCAACGAAATCGCAAAACCAATGGTCAATCGCTTGCCGTGTTTCTCATTTCTCAACCACTTCAAATGTAAACGTAGCGCTCTATTAACAGTTGACTGTTTGATATATTTAATACTCATTATTTGTCCTCGTTGTGTTTTTTAAAGCTTAATGTCAAACCTGCGATACCAACAGCGATAACTACAAGGCCAAGAGTTGACATGATGCCCTCTTTTTCACCAGTATGTGGTAGGGTGTCACCGTAAACGGTTGTATTTGCCACTTCTTTTGGCTCAGAATCGAGCTTATAAGATACTGTGGCGGATTGTGCCACTTTATTATTAGGACGCTCTACGCTCGTTTTAGGGGCCTTTTCTGGCGTGCTAGGTTTTTCTGGCTCTACTGGAATTTCAAGCTCTGGCAAATCCAAGATAGGCGCATCGTTTGGCACTACTCCACCTTCGAACGGTGGGAGTTCACGGACTTCCGGAATGCCCGGAATACCTCCTTGAAATTCTGGTTTTTCATGCACCTCTGGGGTGCATGGGATGCCTCCCTCAAACTCTGGGATTTCAACTACTGGCGGGTCAAGTGGAACGATTCCGCCGTTAAATTCTGGCGTTTCGTCTGTTGGCGTTTCAACTGGTGTAGCTGAAATGTTTTCGTATTTGTCGACCTTAACAGTAGGGGCTGTTGGTTCTTCGATAGTTGGTGCTACTGGTTCAACTGGTTTGATTGGAAGTGTTGACACTGGAATTGTTGAGTTGATAGCGAACCATTGCCAAACACGGCCATCATTCCCAAAGTGGAAACTCATTTTACCGTCTTTGGTAAGTCCTACGATGCCACCCTTGTAGAAGTTAGCGCTGTCGAAGCTGTCCCACTCTCCGATAACACTTTCGTCATTTGAGCTATCAGCGTATGCTTTATTTCCTTCGTGGTTTACGATTGTTGAACCATTGATCGTAATAAACCCTGCTTCGTTTGAAACATATTCAATCTTGTCATCGTAAAACTCGCCTTTACCACGATTTAGAGAATTAAACCCAAACAATGCGTCTTTGGTCAATGTAATGAGCTGTTTGTTAGCGTCATAGAATCGAACATTAGTAGCTACGTCAATAGCCTTACTAAAATTCATGAGACCGATTGTGATTGTTGGATCATTGTATAGAATTGCGTAAGTGTCAACGTCTGGTGTGTAGTCGTATTCCACGGCTGCAATTTTTTGACCGTTGTAAGTGCTATTTTCAAGTCCTTCATAACGAATAGTGGTAGTTTCACCAGCTTTAAGAGCTACATAAGTACCCCCGTTGATAAACTCGCTATCTGGATTGAGGACAGTGTTAACCAAATAATCTTTGTCCCCTACTTCCGCAGCCTTAGCGGCGTCTTGTACTTCTTTTTCATCAACCACATTGCCCTTAACCACTTCATGAGTAGCGTTTGGCTCGCTGGCATTGTTGTATACCAAACCTTGCTCAGCCACTTCTGAAAGATTACCTTCTTTCTTGGTGTTTGCTTCTGCTTCCGCCATGTTCTTTTCATAGACTGCCTTGTCTTCAATGTATTTAGCTTTGTCAGCTTCATATTTAGCTTGAGCGTCTGCGTAATCTTGTTTTTCAGCGTTGTATTGGCTAACTACTGAATTAATTTCGTTAGCTTTTTCATTCATCGCGTTTGCTGCTTGATCTTGAGTAAGGTTGTTAACTGTATTACCAGTTTCAACAGTCACCCCAGCAGCCTTAGCATTATCAACCGCTGTAGCGAGCTGTTCAGTTTGTTGAATTGGTGTTACTGTGATTTTTCCGGCTACTTCTGTGTAAACGTTGCTAGCCGCTTGTGTTTCGTCAGCGTGAACCACTGCCCCACCGAGAAACGCTGTAGCGATTGCGATTGCTGAAAGTGTTGTAATTTTAGATGTTTTCATGGTATAATCTCCTTGGTATAATTTTCTTGCACAGGCCCTTACCTGTGCTTTTTTAGTGCCTTCAACGTGCACCCATAGCCCCACCGTGTCATGTTTTTCAATGTTTTATTAGACTTGTAAATGGGGAAATTAGGAAAAAAGTAATTTAGTATAATTTTTGGGGAAAAATTATGGGTATAAGTTACACTCCACGATGGGGCCGTGGCTACGGATTGAAGATTGTGATCTTATCGGTTCCCGTATTTTGCCAAAAGCTCTTGTTCACGTTTTTGGCGAGCTTCATATTTGCGTTCATTTTCCTCGTATGGTGTCCATACGGGTTCGAAGAAATATTCTGGTTCTTTTTTCTCTTTTACAAATAGCCATTTAAGTAGTTTTTTCATTTTTAATTCCTTTCTTTCCCTAACCACACTAGAGAGCTAGTGAGGTTCATATATATTTAAGGAGACTTATGAATATCAAATCGTTGTTGCTTACTTAGTTGGTATCGTTCAGTTTCCTCACTAGCTCACTTCTGCGGCCAGGGGTGTGTGCTAGGCAATCTCTTGCCAATTGTTGTTAAACCAATCTCTGACTGGGTCCCGTGGGTATCTGATGTGAGACCCTCGACCTTTGTCGATTTTAGGGAAACCGTCTAAGTTGGTAATTCTCAAAAATTCTGTATAGTTGCCAATCCCTAGCATTGACTGGCACTGTTTAGCAGTTAAAATCATGGGTAGCGTTTCGTCTAAGTCGAACGCTTTTGTTTTATCTGCTATCACTGCCGTTAACATGCTGTCAAATTGGTCAGCTAGTGGTTTGAATGGGTTATCCATAGGCGTTACCCTTTTTCAAGAGCGATAAGCTCTTTTTGTTTTGGTGTCTCACGAATTTCAAATGGTGTGAAATCGTCGTAAGATAGATTTTCCAAGAATTTGACGGCTTTTTTAGCGTCAACATGCTTGATATTGGTGTACTTGGTAACGTTGAAAGCCTTCTTCAAATGTGAGTACATCAAGCGGATAAACTGACCTTTCTTGGATGCGAACAAGTTATCACTTGGATGTGTTTTCTGTTCTTCAAAGTAGAAATCAGCGAACACGCCAGCTTTTCGGAAGACGATGCTCTTGATTTTAGTAGCTTCACCATCGTCGATATGGACTTTCTTGTTGACTTCTTCGACAAGCAACTCAATGTCAGTGAGCTTTTGATTTGTCTTCTTAACATTTCTGTCCATTTCTTCCTTGATTCCGATAACTTCTTCCAAAAGTTGCTGATTGACATTGCTTTGTGCCACAAGGTTCATCGCTTGTTTTTTCTGCATTTCGACTGTTTCAGCAAGTAGAGTTTCTTTTTTCTTGTTTTTCTTCTTACTCATTGATGATTTCTCCTTCTATGATTGTTCTTCCATTCTCTGGGACAATCTTATTCATTTCGTCTAACCAGTTTTCAGTTAGCGTCAAGATGTCTCTGAGTTTTTCAATCTGAGCATCCTTGCCAATTCCTTGGACAAGGGTTTTAAATCTAAGTGGTGCCATTTCTTCATCAAAGAAGTTTTCAAACTTGGTTACGAGCTTACTTAGGTTAAAGATATTAGTAACACTGTTTTCTAGTTTCTCTTTGTCCGCTCGTAAGTGTTCGATAGACTCTTTCAAAGCTAGTGCTTCCGAGGTTTCTTTCTCTAGCATTTCGTAAGACGCTTCCTTAAGTCGCAAACTTCTTTTGACTGAATCAAGCTCGTCTGATAGGTCTTTATTCTTACCTAACAGTTGCTTGTTAAGGTCTTGTGTCGCTTGGTAATCTTGTGGGATAACTTCCTTTTCGATTACTTTCTCGGTAGTCTTGGTTTGTTTGACACGTTCCAATTCACCCTTGACCGCTTCAAGTGCTTGGTCTTTGAGTTTTAGTTTTTTCTTCACCTCTTGCAGCTCTCTGACCGTTGGTGTGTCCCCTTGCTCAATCTTTTCGATTTGCTCTTGCTTTTCTTCCTCTGGAAGTGTTGCTATGAGGTGTAGGGCAGTTGTTCCTAAATGTCGTAACGTTTCGACATTTGGCAATTCTTCAACAATCTTCATCGATTTATAAGCGAAGTCTTTGTCAATCCCGATACTTTCGTGCCACTGCCGAAACTGCCCGTGTGTCAGGTCATTTTCTTTGACGTGGCTTAATCGTCTACCAATTTCCCAAATCGATTGACCAGCTATTTGCTTGTGGTGGTTTATTTCTAATTCAATTTGAGAAAGGTTGTTTGATAATGCTATTTCGTTCATGTATTATCCTTTCTGAATTCGTCTAAACTGACATCTAAAGCGTCAGCGATTTTCACCATTCTATTGAAAGAAAGGTCTCTCTTTCCGATGTTCATCAACGTGTTATAGCTGATACCAGTCTTTTCAGCTAACTCTGTGACTGTCATTCCTCTGTCAATAAGTAACTTGCTTAAAGTTTTTTTCATATTTAATTCAAAAACACAATATATAGTGTTTGATTGTATTTAGAACACAACATATTGTGTCATTCTATCCTTTCTGATATAATTATATACATGACAAACGGTTGAATAAGACTTCTCTACTCCTTATGAAAATCGCAAGTCAAACATTACGGAAAGGAGAAAATTCTATGAACGACTTTGAAAGTTTAAAGCAGGGTAGTTACAACCTAATAGCCGAATTCATTGAGAAGAATCCAGCTGAAGTTGCGACGCCAGCTGTTATAGATGTCATTGAGAAGTTGTTAAATGCCAAGGATATGCAAGTGGATGTTCTTGCTAATCAAAAGGCAACTAAAATTCTCAATGATATTACTGATAAAGCTCATGAATAGCTTTATCTAACTCCTGTTCAGACTTTTCTTGTTCTTTTTGGCTTTTGACAATAAAGTCTAAATAGATATTTTTCCAAGCCTTGACTATTTCAATAGTTGAGGTTTTTGATTTCCCACTATACGGATATCGTTTTGGTTTCATGTTGCTCCTTTCATAATTTTAATTAGGCTTAAAACCAAGAGTTCGGTATTTTTCTTTTTTTAATTAAACTGTTGCGTTTCGGGAACGGTTTGTTTAAAAAAAATACCGATTTCGTCTTTGCTGTACCCTAAAAGGTCGGCTAGTGTGATAAGTTCGTCAGCAGAAAATGAGATTTTTCCATTCTCTCTCTTATTATACTGGTCACGAGCTAAACCCATCCGTTCAGCCATTTGTGCCTGTGTATAACCCTTTGCTACTCGCTCAGCTTTCACACGAAGCAAATCAACTTTCATAGATTACCTCCGTTCTTTTGATTTTTATTACTTGTTCCTTAGAACAATTATAGTATATCTAATGTGTTCCCATTTGTCAACAATAAAATGAAAAAAATATAAAAAAAGTTTATTTTTGGGAACATATTGTTTATTTTTGGGAACTGGTGTATAATATTCTTACTATTAAATAAAAGGAAAAAGTGCATGAGAAACAACGAGGAAATTATTTCACTAATAAAAAGCTATTTAGATAATAGTTCTATGTCGATGTCTGAATTAGCTACCAAAGCGGGAGTTTCAAAATCGACTTTATCAAGATATCTTTCTGGCAGCCGGGTGTTCCCACTGAATAAAGCGGATGATTTCGCTAGCGCTCTAGGTTTGACAACAGAACAATTCTTGAATGTAACACCTAGTGTGAAAGATACTGCTTCAAATGATATCGATAACATCATCGACAATGCCATGATGTTCGACGGTAAACCGCTGACCGATGATGATAAGCGGGCCATTCGTGGCATCATTGCGGGCTATATGAGTAGTAAGGGGGAATAGTATGGTAAGTATTGCTATGAAGCCAAACCCATTTAAAGAGAAAATCGCTGGAGTCAAGCTTTTTGAAGCTGACAGTGGTGAAGAGCTTAGCACATTAACCAATTTATCGAGTTATCCAATAGGCGTGGCACTAAATTGTTCTATAGATTTCTTCAACATCCAACCTGAAGCAAACTACACACTAGTAGTTACTGCGAATTTTCCAAATGGAGAGGCTCGTCCCGTCCATGCTACAAACGTCTATATACCAGAGTCGAGCATTTCAGCTCCCGATAGCGAAGGATATGGGAAAGCAGCCGGGGATTTTGCCTTTGATTTAACTTTGATGGAAAAAGGGGATTTGTTCCTGTTATTCTCTTTGATCAAAGGCGGTGAGGCTACTGATACATTTTACTGCTACTATTATTTCGGGGGTGGTACAAATGGATAATACTCGAAATATCGATGTTCCTGAAACAAATAACACTGCAAGCGCTAGACGTTCTAAGGTATCTTCTATAAACCCTGACAAAAGAATCAACACCCAAACACCCCATGCAAGTGATATAATGGACTTACAAAACCAAATAGATGAGGTAAGAAAAATGGCTATTGACTTGTATCGTGAACTGGATATTCAAGCGCTGGAGCAAAGATTGGAAAAGAACGAGGAAAACACTCAACGCTTCCTTCAACAAACAGCCCAGAGTTTAAATCAAGATAAGACTGAACTATCTCTCCGCACTGATCAGTTAGGACGTCGTCTTGAAAAAATCGAAAACAAACTAGACGACATATACACCAGAAACGAACTGGACTTAAAATTCCAGATAATGGACCAAAAGATTGACGCTAAATTTGATACCTTTGGTCAACGCATGGAAAACATGTTTTTAGCTCAAACTAATAGGCAACTTGAGGAACAAGCCAAGAATAGAAAAGAATTCACTTATTGGTTTATTGGTATCCTTGTAGCTCTTGCTGGTATTGCTATTCCTGTCTGGTTCGGCAAATAATATCATCAAGCCTTGGAAATTCAAAATCTTATCGACCGAATGCAAAGGTATGCATTTGGTTACGCAAAAAACGCCAGAACTGGTTAAATGTTTACTATTTTTTGTAAAATCATTGACAATAAGTAAAACATTTTGTAAACTATTTTTAGTGGAAGACTGATTAAGTTCAGCGCCCTATGGCTTGTGCGTGCGCAAGTGTAAGGGAACAAAACGTCTAAAAAGGGCCAGTTCGTTTGTCGAATTGGCTCTTTTTGCTTTTTTATAGAAACTGGTACGAGGAAGCTATGCCTGAAAAAGAATTACTTGAGCAGTTCGACGTGTCTCTTTGTGAGTTTGATTCTAGTCAGTGGTCCAGAAATGGATTTCTTGACCCTGTTAACCGTGTGGTTTACATCAACGGGGATTTAGCCCCAGAAATACGTTTGAAGGTCATTCTGCATGAATTAGGCCACTTAGAGCACGACCCTAAACACTATGAGCGTTTGCGTGAAAAGTATGAAGCTCAAGCTAATAGAAATATGATCCATGAGTTGCTAAAAAATGAAAATCTTGATGATTTTAATTACTTACACTTCATGGAAAAATATAATCTCACCACAGTTTGTGATGAGACGTTTGTAAAAGACGAATACTTAAAGATGATGAGGAATTGATATGAAACTTTTAAATAAATACAAATGGCACATATTAACAATTATAGTTTTATTCTGTGTCGGTTTAATAATTTTACCGAAGTCTGGAAAGGATTTGAAGGAAACAAAACAGTCTAAGACTGTCAAGGTAACAAAACACTCCAAAAAGTCAAGCAAGCATAGTTCTTCTTCGACTTCAAAAGTTTCTAGTAGTTCGAGTTCAGAGCAACCGCAACAACCACAAGAACAAACGCAAACTGAAGCTTCCCAACCTCAGCAAGAAAAACCTATTGACGGTGTAGGCCCTACGCAATCACAAGTAGACCAAGCAACTGAACAATATGGGTATACTCCGGGGTATGGTGGAGTGCCTTCCGATTCTCCTGAGATAGCAAGAGAACAATCAGACCAACAAGCACGTGAAAACTGGCATGATAGTCAAGTTGAGTGGGCTAAACAACAAGGTTTTATGGATTAACCCAATAAAAAACCAGTCTTTCGACTGGCCAAACTATATCAAGGGAGTGTGTGAGATAAATAGTAAAACCCTCACCACCACCCTTTTATTATACCATAAAAGAGGACTAAACAATGGCATCATATCGCAAACGCCCAAACGGTTGGGAATATCGCATAAACTACTACGATTCTACCGGCAAACGCAAACCAAAGTCAAAGGGTGGTTTTAGGACGAAATCTGAAGCTATCAAGGCTGCTGCTGAGATGGAGCTGAAGTTACAAGATAACATCAATGTCGATGAAGATATCAGTTTTCTCGATTATTTCAAGCGTTGGTGCGAGGTCTACAAGCGTCCAAATGTGTCCGATGTTACGTTTAAAACCTATGTCGGTACGCAACGGAAAATAAACCATTTTTTCAGTGATAAAAAACTTAAAAATATAACTGCCACAGAATACCAGCGTGTGCTTAATCAGTACGCTGAAACACACGCTCAAAATACTGTCAAACATTTCAACACACAAGTTAAATCGTGCATTGATATGGCAGTTCACGAAGGTTATATCAAGCGTAACTTTTGCAAGTTTGCCAAAATCAACTCAAAAAATAAAGGGCGTGATCTAACCACTAAATTCCTAGAGGTGGATGAATATGAGCGTTTGATTCGTGAGACTAGAAAACACCCAGATAGTGCCATCCATGCAGCTTTATACATCATTGCTAAAACTGGCATCCGTTTTGCTGAATGCCTAGGGTTGACCGTGGATGATATTGACTATGAAAATGGCATGCTATCAATAAATAAGACATGGAATTATGTGGACGGAACTGGTTTCATGCCCACAAAAACAAAAAGCAGTATCAGACAGATACCGCTTGACGATGATTTTATAAATTTCGTAAAACTGCTGACACCGCAACCGGACGGCAGATTATTGCCAAAGATAGCCAGCGCTGCGATTAACGAAACCTTACGGCAAATCGTTGGACGTGAAGTGCGTGTCCACTCGTTAAGGCATACTTATGCTAGCTATCTGATTTCTCACGATATCGATTTAATATCTGTATCGCAAGTTTTAGGACATGAAAATCTAAATATCACACTAGAGGTGTACGCTCACCAATTACAAGAACAGAAATCACGAAACGACGAAAAGATAAAACAAATGTGGACAGAATGTGGTCAAAGCGCCTTAAAATAGCGTGATTAAGCCGTTCCAAAAGTTCCACTGGACCTTTTTAGTCCTCTATTTCTACTACATCAGAGAGAAAGTCGAGTTCTTGAGGGATATACTCTTCGCGATCTTCTTTTTCCAATTCTTCTTTGGATTTGAGACTTCGTGCAAATTCTGTTCGGAGTTTTTCAAATTCTGCTTTTGGAACAGCCATAATATTAGGTGAGAAACCGGCAGCTGAACTCATGATATTGCCAAACATATCATTGAGATCACTGCGTTTCATGACCTGTTCAGC
>OOCP01002243.1_pt1 | contig 16820 bp, 22 predicted proteins | sample 1671511 | NCBI WGS metagenome assembly OOCP01 (sample SAMN06348164, study PRJEB24527) | human gut metagenome | biome: human gut; feature: ankylosing spondylitis patient; material: feces | host: Homo sapiens | place: China | collected 2015-10 | reverse complement strand
CATGGTTCAGGTCTCTTTACACGTGGTCAAACTCAAGCCTTGTCAGTTTTGACTTTGGCACCTATGAGTGATACACAGCTTGTTGATGGTTTGGATCCAGAGTATAAGAAACGTTTCCTTCACCACTATAATTTTCCTCAGTATTCAGTGGGTGAGACAGGGCGTTATGGTGCACCAGGTCGACGTGAAATTGGTCACGGAGCCTTGGGTGAACGTGCCCTTGCTCAGGTTCTCCCAAGTGTTGAAGAGTTCCCTTATGCTATCCGTTTGGTAGCAGAAGTCTTGGAGTCAAATGGTTCTTCCTCACAAGCTTCTATTTGTGCAGGAACCTTGGCTCTTATGGCTGGTGGTGTACCGATTAAGGCACCTGTTGCAGGTATTGCCATGGGACTTATCTCAGATGGTACTAACTACACTGTCCTAACTGATATTCAAGGTTTGGAAGATCATTTTGGAGATATGGACTTTAAGGTAGCTGGTACACGTCAAGGAATTACAGCTCTTCAGATGGATATTAAGATTTCGGGTATTACACCGGCCATTCTCGAAGAGGCTTTGGTTCAGGCAAAGGTAGCTCGTTTTGAAATTCTTGATGTTATTGAGTCAGCAATCGCTGAGCCACGTCCAGAATTGGCACCAACAGCACCTAAGATTGACAGTATTCAGATTCCTGTTGACAAGATCAAGGTTGTCATCGGTAAAGGTGGCGAAACTATTGACAAGATTATCGCTGAGACTGGTGTCACTATTGATATTGATGAAGAAGGTCTTGTTCAGATTTTCTCTAGTGATCAGGATGCCATTAACCGTGCTAAAACTATCATCTCTGATCTTGTACGTGAAGCTAAGGTTGGAGAAGTTTACACTGTACCCGTTGTGCGTATTGAAAAGTTCGGTGCCTTCGTCCACCTTTTCAATAAGACAGATGCTCTCATCCACATCTCAGAACTAGCTTGGGAACGTACTGAGCATGTCGAAGATGTGGTTAAAGTTGGGGGTACGGTAACTGTTAAGATTATCAAAATCGATGAAAAAGGACGTATCGATGCCTCAATCAAGGCCTTGCTTCCTAAGCCTGAAAAACTTGAGGAAGGGGAAAAGGGAGGAGAGCAGCGACATCGCCGTCGTTCTCGTCATAAACCACGCCACCATAATGAAAGTGGTGAAACACCGAAAAATCCTGATAAATCAGAAACGAAAGAACAGACAGAAGAATGACAGAAAATCAAGAATTGCAAGCTTTTGATGAAACTCTAAAAGAATTTTTAAAGGAACCAGACCACTTTTTGACCAGTCTGGCTTTGGTTAATCACCTACAACGTACTCCCGTCTTGGCTGCCCAAGACCTCTACGCAGTTGAAGTGGAAGGAAAGAAGGTTGTTCCTGTCTTCACCAATGAACAGGACCTACAATCTTTCAAAGCTACTCAAGAGAGTGCTCGAGAACAAACTTGGGTAGAACGTTCGAGCTTAGATGTTTTAACACAACTGGTTCAGGCAGAGCTTTTTGGTCTTGCTTTCAATTTAAAAGAGGATGGTGATTTCTCGAATACCACTCTTTTTGCAAGCAGTGAACTCATCCAGTTTATCAACTATTTCACTCAGACCCTTAATAATCTTTTGGGTGAGGAAAATCAAAAGGCAGCTCCTAAAGATAAGATTTATCTTGTTCCAGCCTTCATTCACAAACGCGAGGAAGATGGCCAGGATGACCGTCTCTTTGCGACCATGTCGAATGCAGAGGGACAGAGTTATGTGCCTGTGTTTACGAACTTAACGAGCTTTGCAAAATGGTACGGTAACGAGACTTTTGGTCTACCTTTCCGTAAGGCTAAAGGGACGATTTTGCAATGGCCACTGTCAGAAATTTACCAGCCTTCAACAGGTGAAAATGAGTTGGATAAGGTTCAAGGTATTGTCATCAATCCGTTTGATGAGCAGCCTGAGTTAGTCGACTGGTCTTATTTTGAAGGGGATAGCGAGTAGACCTAGTGTTGGTAGCTTTCCACTTTAAATAATAATAGGGCCACAGCAAACAATAATAACAATAATGATGTAAGGAGTGACCTAAATGGGTTGGTGGAAAGAAAGTATTGATATAGTAAAGAAAAATGACCCGGCAGCTCGGACGAGTCTAGAGGTTCTTTTAACCTACCCTGGCTTAAAAGCCTTGGCTGCTCATCGTATCTCACATTTTCTCTGGCGCCACCATTGTCGACTCTTAGCGCGTATGCATAGTCAGTTTTGGCGCTTTTGGACTCAAATTGAGATTCACCCAGGGGCTCAGATTGCTGAAGGTGTCTTCATTGACCATGGCTCTGGCCTTGTCATTGGTGAGACAGCTGTTGTGGAGAAGGGTGCTATGCTTTACCACGGTGTCACTTTAGGTGGTACTGGTAAAGATGTCGGAAAACGTCACCCAACCGTTCGTGAGGGTGCCTTGGTTTCAGCTCATGCTCAGGTCATAGGCCCTATTGAGATTGGAAAGAATTCTAAGGTCGGTGCGGCAGCTGTGGTTGTTGCGGATGTCCCAGAAGATGTTACAGTCGTTGGTGTTCCTGCTAAGGTTGTGCGTGTTCATGGTCAAAAGGATGAAGAAGTTATCCACGATATTGAAGAAGGACGTGAATACTATAGCGAAAAGCTAGAAGACCTTCTAAAAGCAGCTAGCTTCCACTCATCACGTCTATAAGGAAAGGAAACGATGAAACTCTTTAGTTCAAAGGTGACTCGATTGACGGTTGTGGGTCCTCTTGCTCTTGTTTACATTGCTTTACATAGAGCAGACTATAGCATGGCCGCCTTATGGTTTTGCATTGCTCTGTTATGGGCCGGTCTTGTTTTTAAGCAACGACACAAGTGAGATTTGAGTAATGAAAAAATTCTTCAAGGACAATCCTTTTTTGGTCTTCTATATAGTTGGGAGTTTTCTTTCAGCTATGTCTCTCTTAGCTCAAGGTCAGCTAGATGCGGCTATTTGGATTATCATTCTCGTTATACTCTTGTGTTTGTACCTAAACCATATCAAAGATAAAAAATAGTTTCCAGTTAATTGAAAGGAATCTCTAGTGATTAAAATTTATGATACGATGACGCGTTCGCTCCGTGATTTTGTACCTTTGACAGAAAATGTTGTCAATATGTATGTCTGCGGACCAACAGTTTACAATTATATTCATATCGGAAATGCCCGTTCAGCAGTAGCTTTTGATACTATTCGTCGTTATTTTGAGTATTGTGGCTATACAGTCAACTATATTTCCAACTTTACGGATGTAGATGATAAGATCATCAAGGCAGCTAATGAAGCTGGTATTTCGACTAAGGAATTGTCGGACAAGTTTATCGCGGCCTTTATGGAAGATACCGGACAACTTGGCATCAAACCAGCGACACAAAATCCACGTGTTATTAACTACATGGATGAAATCATTGCATTCGTGTCAACCTTGGTTGACAAAGGATTTGCCTATGTCTCTGAAGGTGATGTTTACTTCCGAGTAGCTAAGTCAAACAACTATGCTAAATTGGCTAACAAGACCTTGGAAGATCTTGAAATTGGTGCAAGCGGACGTACGGATGCTGAAACAGAACGTAAGGAAAATCCTCTAGATTTTGCCCTTTGGAAAGCTGCTAAAGAGGGAGAAGTTTCTTGGGATAGCCCATGGGGACCTGGTCGTCCTGGTTGGCACATCGAATGTTCTGTTATGGCGACTGAAATCCTTGGAGATACTATCGATATTCATGGTGGAGGGGCAGACCTTGAGTTTCCACACCATACCAATGAAATTGCCCAATCCGAAGCCAAAACTGGCAAGACCTTTGCTAACTACTGGATGCATAATGGTTTTGTCAATGTGGATAATGAAAAAATGTCAAAATCCTTGGGTAACTTCGTGACCGTTCATGATATGCTTCAAACGGTTGATGGTCAAGTGCTTCGCTTCTTCCTAGCAACACAACAGTATCGTAAACCAATTAACTTTACAGAAAAAGCTATCCATGATGCTGAAGTCAATCTTAAGTATTTGAAAAATACCCACAGTCTTCCGTTGACAGAACAGGTGAATCAAGCTGAGTTGCAAACTTATCTTGACGCCTTCCAAGAAGCTATGGATGATGATTTTAATACGGCAAACGGAGTGACTGTTCTGTTTGACATGGCTAAATGGATTAATTCAGGCAATTATGATCAAACCGTTAAGGATGCTTTTGAAAAAATGCTCCAAGTCTTCGGTATTGTTTTCGAAGAAGAAGTCCTTGATGAAGATATCGAAAAACTCATTGAAGAGCGTCAAGCGGCGCGTGCCAACAAGGACTTTGCGACAGCAGACCGCATTCGTGATGAGTTAGCTGCTCAAGGTATCAAACTTCTTGATACCAAGGAGGGCGTGAGGTGGACACGTGACTAAACATCTTGATGTCAACCTTATTAATGGTATTGCTCTCGCTTTTGAGGGAGATGCTGTTTATTCCTTGTACATTCGCCGTCACCTGATTTTTCAAGGTCAGACCAAGCCAAACCAACTGCACCGTCTAGCTACACGCTATGTTTCAGCTAAGGCCCAGGCTAGTCTCATTGAAAAAATGCTGGAGCAAGAGCTTTTGACTGAAAAAGAGCTAGACATCTATAAACGAGGTCGTAATGCGAATAGCCATACCAAGGCTAAAAATACAGATGTTATTACCTATAAAATGTCAACAGGCTTCGAAGCAGTCATGGGCTATCTTCATATGACAGAGGATATCGCTCGCTTAGAGGAACTGATTGCTTGGTGTATTGACGAAGTTGAAAAAGAAATCTAAAAATTCTGCCGAGAGCAGGATTTTTTGTTATTTAAAGGCTATAAAAATTGTAACAGTTAGCCAGAGTTTTAACATTTAGATTATTTGAGAATCAAAGTAATTCAGCGTCTTGACAATAAAAAATAAGATGAAACTAATATTTAGCACCTTGAAAATGAGAAAGTTAAGGGATGTCTGACACGTGTAAAACCCCGATATAATAGCGTTTTTTAATAAAACTAATTTGACAGAAAGTAAAAAAAAAGTCTATAATATTAGTAAATGAGGCCATCTAAAAAATGAGGAGGTGAATGGAAATAGCTAAGAAAAAAGTTTTCTATACAACTTTTGCTGCTTTGATTTTATCTAGCTTTACGCTTCAAACAGGTAAAGCAGATGAAGTTCAGGTAAAACCTGATGAAGCTAAAATAGATTATGTTAATAGTGAGGCACCGGCTCCAGTTGCTCCTCAGGCTGATTTTTCTTCAGTAGGAGCTAAGGCAGAGTCAGCGAGTCAAGTAAGTTCAGTAGTGACCTCAACGTCACTGATGGTTGTCTCTTCAAGTGAGACAGATGAGGGGCTTCTTGAGGTACATTCTCAAGTTGATATCGTGGAGACTAGTGTTTCTACGACGACACCTCATTCAGAAGAGGCTCGTGCCCAGGCTTTTGGTGAGGATCGATCAGTAGCGGCATCTGAACGAGGAGATGCAAACCCAACATCTGATTCTGAACAAGCAAAACCAAATATTGTGCTTACTTATGATAAGTCTCGTGAGGCTACAGCGACTGCAGAGTCTCAAGCTGTGACTTCAATGTATAAGAGTGAAAGCACACTATACACATCTGAACTTGCTGGAAATACACATGCAGTTATTGAAAAATCAGAGTATTCTTCACTGGATTCTCATACGACATCTGTAAGTGCGACTCCTACTAGCCAAGCTATTGCAACTTCTGAAGTCGCTTCTGAGTCTGCAAGCACTGCAAGCTCTCTTGCATCTACGGCTCCAGAAACGAGTCAGTTAAATAATAATTCAGAAGATAGCTTAACTGTCCTTACGGTTGGCTGGAAAGATTCATCATCAACTTCTGAGGTCTTTAAAACTTCTGAAGTGGTTTCTATGTTGCAAAGTGAGAGTTTGACCTATTCGTCAGAGGTAACCTTTACGGATGGACTCATCTCAGAAATCTTAGCGACTCCAATCACTTCTGAAGTATACACCGTTGTTCCAAAACGAGATAGTACTGGAGCGCTTCTTGAAGATCAACCTGCTGTTACAGGGAATACAGACATTCTTTATTTAGCACGTGGTGAAATCTTTAACGTCAACTTTGATGTTAACAAGATGGAAGGTAAGAAGATTAAGGGCCTTAATCTAGTCCTTGATGGCAAACAAATTCATCATAGCTACTTTGTTGAAGGAACTCTGGATGAGGTCAATGCTGGTTTGAGTGCCTACCATTTGGCAGAGCAAACGACTGGTATTCATAAAATGACCTTTGAGTTGATTGATACGAATAACAATATTCATTACCTGACACAGACTTTTAGCGTCTTCAATGAAGGCGAGCGTCCAGTGACACCTGATAGTTACCGTAGGAATCAGTATTCATCAACGACAACAACGACTGTACCGGTTACTTATAATACCAGTGCAAATAGCTACACTGAAACCGCCAATCATATACAAGCTACGGCTGTTAATGAGTTGGCTGAGACAACTAGAGCGCTAACACAGCAATTGGCAGAACAAATTGCTGAGGTTTTGAGTGGTTGGTCTTCAGCGATTTCTGGAAATAGTTCAACAAGCACAGGTTCAATTGATATCTTCCAAGCAGCAGGTAAAACCATTACTCAAGCTGCGAGAAAGATTGCAGAATCAATCTCAGATCCAGATACAATTGGTAAGCAAGCTTTGGCTGCTGCAACTGTTGTTCTCGTTCTTCTAGTGCTTTACCTAGCAGCAATTACATTTATTTAACATGCTTTGCCCTCGTAAGAGGGCTTTTTTTATGATAGAATTAGCTTATGAAAACAACTAAAGAATCAAGTCTAGACATTGTTTATGGTGTGCATGCCGTAACAGAGAGTCTGGAAGCAAATACTGGTAATAAACTCTATATTCAAGATGATCTTCGAGGGAAAAATGTTGATGCTATTAAGGCTTTGGCAGCTGAAAAGAAGGTTTCCATCTCTTGGACACCTAAGAAAACCCTGTCTGATATGACAGGTGGAGCTGTGCATCAAGGTTTTGTTCTTCGTGTGTCAGAGTTCGCTTATTCTGAACTCTCAGTTATTATGGATAAGGCTGAACAAGAGGAGAATCCTCTAGTCCTCATTTTAGATGGACTCAACGATCCTCATAACTTTGGTTCTATCCTACGTACAGCTGATGCTACTCAGGTGACAGGAGTTATTATTCCTAAGCATCGTGCTGTGGGGGTAACACCTGTCGTTGCCAAGACATCAACAGGGGCAGTGGAACATATTCCCATTGCCCGAGTGACCAATCTTAGCCAAACTCTTGATAAACTTAAAGAAGCAGGCTTCTGGGTATTTGGAACAGATATGGATGGCACCCCATCTCATAAATGGAACACAGCTGGAAAGGTTGCCCTTATCATTGGTAATGAAGGTAAGGGAATCTCTGCTAACATCAAGAAACAAGTGGATGAGATGATTACTATTCCTATGAGTGGTCATGTGCAGAGCCTTAATGCCAGTGTGGCAGCTGCAGTTCTCATGTATGAAGTTTATCGAAACCGATTGTAACTATGAAAAAAAGAATACTTCTAGTTGATGGTTATAATATGATTGCCTTTTGGCAAGAAACCCGTCAACTTTTTAAGACCAATCAGCTTGATCAAGCTCGTGAAACATTGCTTCGTAAGCTTAATCATTATGCTAACTTTGAACATATTGATATTATCTGTGTATTTGATGCTCAGTTTGTTCCAGGGAGCCGTCAGCGTTATGATCAGTATCGTATCAGTGTTATTTTTACTGAGGAAGATGAGACAGCAGATAGCTATATTGAGCGCGCAGCGGCTGAGATGAATACTGTTCAAAATCTAGTTGAAGTGGCAACTAGTGACTTAAATGAACAGTGGGCTATCTTTTCGCAAGGGGCTTTACGTGTTTCGGCGCGTGAGTTGGAAGAGCGTGTCAATACCGTTAAGTCTGACCTAGACAAGATGTCGGCACATATTGACTTAAAGACACCAAAACTACGTCCTTGGGACGATGCACAATTAGGGAAATTACAGGACCTTTTAAATGAAATAGAATAGAGGGACATATGACATTTAACATTTTGACAGATTCCACAGCAGATCTAGATGAAAAATGGGCTCAGGAGAATAAGGTAGAGCTCGTTGGTTTGACCATCACGCTTGATGATATTGCCTATGAGACCGTTGGCCCTAACCGTTTAACGAGTGACCGTCTCTTAGAATGTATGCAAGAAGGCAGTCAGCCAACCACAAGCCAGGTGAATGTTGGTCAATTTGAAGAGGTTTTTCGTCGTCATGCTAAAAATGGTGATGCTCTTCTCTATATTGCCTTCTCATCAGTGCTTTCAGGTACTTATCAAAGTGCTGTTATGGCGCGTGACATGATTTTGGATGAATACCCAGAAGCTATCATTGAGATTGTAGATACCCTGGCGGCAGCAGGTGGGGAAGGTTATCTTTCTATTTTGGCGGCAGAAGCTCGTGACCAAGGTAAGAGCTTATCTGAAACGAAAGCCATGATTGAGGACATTCTGCCACGTTTACGGACTTATTTCTTAGTTGATGATCTCTACCATCTCATGCGTGGGGGTCGCCTTTCTAAGAGTTCAGCTATTATTGGTAGTTTGATTAATATCAAGCCCCTTCTTTGGTTGGACGCTTCAGGCAAGTTGGTTCCTTTGGCTAAAATCCGTGGACGTAAAAAAGCCATTAAAGAAATGGTGCTGCAAGCTACTCAGGATATTGGACATAGCACAGCGATTGTCGCTTATGCTAATGATTTAGAAGCTGCGGAGAATTTAAAAGAACAATTGTTAGCAGTTGACGGCATTGAGCAAGTTCTTATTATGCCACTAGGTCCAGTTATTTCTACCCATGTCGGACCAGATACCTTGGCTGTCTTTACGATTGGTAAAGAAGCTAGATAGAAAAAAACGTCAGATAGGCTTTCCTATCTGATTTTTTTCGTTGTCTGAAATGCTGTATCAATAGAAAATAAGAAGATAATTTATACAAAATAAATGATATATTTGACATTGTGTAAAATAATGCTATAATTAATCTAGAAAATGGAGGAAACAAAATGAAGAAGTCAAAGAAAAAAGTAGATAGCACAATGGATGAACGTGCTTGGTTAATCAGTAACGAATCAGCTGCTATAGCTTATTGGGTAGCCATACTTGGTATAATTGTAACAATTCTGGTTGCTGATAAGACACACTCCCTAGAATTAACTGAGTCATTATTAATCATTACTTTATTTGGTTCTGTGTGCGTGGTCATTGTGCGCAGCGTATCACGCAATGGGCATCCATTTTTACTGGACAAAAAAATTGAGAAGAAAATATTAATATTTTCCTGGGTAATGTTGCTTGGTGGAACTTTTGTATCGTTAATATATCTACTAATTTTAGTACAGTCGTTTAGATTGGGTAAGAATCTTATAGGAAGTGTAACAGCTTTGACATCAAGTTTGATTTTATGCTATGAAGGATGGGTTATCATCAAAAGAATCAAGAAGAACCGTCTGGAAGAACAGGAAGACGAAGAGTAGGATTTTTAAATGAAAAATTTAAAATTAAAGTCAGCACGTGTGGCAAAAGATCTCACTCAACAAGGTTTAGCAGATGCTATAGTAGTCTCTCGTCAGACTATCTCAGCTATTGAAAAGGGAGACTACAACCCGACTATAAATCTGTGTATTGCTATCTGCAAAACTCTGGACAAAACTTTAGACCAGCTTTTTTGGGAATCTGAGGATTAGTTTGTACTCACTTAGAGGTTATTTAGGCATGATTTCTAGTCTTACACCTTATAAAATGAGAGACTAAAAAAATACAAAAAATAAAAGAAAAACACCTCCAAATGACTTGCCTTGGACGTGTTTTTTTGATATTATGTTAAACGGTATTGTTTACCCCATTTGAAAGGCCCCGGAACCTTCCAAATACTTTTCGATGGGAAGGAACACCCATCACTCGTAAACAAAAATCGAACTATATATAGGAGAAATCATGAACAAAACAACATTTATGGCTAAACCAGGCCAAGTTGAACGTAAATGGTATGTCGTTGACGCAACTGATGTGCCACTTGGACGTCTTTCTGCAGTAGTTGCTAGCGTACTTCGCGGAAAAAACAAACCAACTTTCACACCACACACTGATACAGGTGACTTCGTAATCGTTATCAATGCTGAAAAAGTTAAATTGACTGGTAAAAAAGCAACTGATAAGATCTACTACACTCACTCAATGTACCCAGGTGGATTGAAACAAATCTCAGCAGGTGAACTTCGTTCTAAAAATGCTGTTCGTTTGATCGAAAAATCAGTTAAAGGTATGCTTCCACACAACACTCTTGGACGCGCACAAGGTATGAAATTGAAAGTCTTCGTTGGCGGTGAGCACACTCACGCTGCACAACAACCAGAAGTACTTGATATCTCAGGACTTATCTAATTCTAAGAGGAAAGGAGCACTAATATAATGGCACAAGCACAATATGCAGGTACAGGACGCCGTAAAAACGCCGTTGCACGCGTACGTTTGGTTCCAGGTACTGGTAAAATCACTGTTAACAAAAAAGATGTAGAAGAATACATCCCACACGCAGACCTTCGTCTCGTTATCAACCAACCTTTTGCAGTTACTTCAACTGAAGGTTCATACGACGTACACGTTAACGTTGTAGGTGGTGGATACGCTGGTCAATCAGGTGCGATCCGTCACGGTATCGCTCGTGCACTTCTTCAAGTAGATCCAGACTTCCGCGATTCATTGAAACGCGCTGGACTTCTTACTCGTGATGCACGTATGGTTGAACGTAAGAAACCAGGTCTTAAGAAAGCTCGTAAAGCTTCACAATTCTCAAAACGTTAATCAAAACCTTATTATACCAACGTTTACAGACACTTTTTGGTGTCAGTTGGTGTTAATTATAGTGATAAGTCGTTTAAGAGACTTAAAGCATCGGCATCTTGCTGGTGCTTTTTTTCTGGCATTAATTCAAGATAATATTGCTGAGTTGTCAAAATTGAATTGTGTCCCAAACGTCTTGAAATATAATCCAGACTAATATCTTTTGAAAATAGAAAAGAAGCATGGGTATCACGTAAGCCGTGAAATGTTGTTTTAGTTAGGTCAAGTTGTTTCAGTAAGCGTTGAAGTTGACCAGCTTGTCTAAATCCGTTCCAATCAAAAACATAATCTGTTTTAGTGTTAGCTAGATTTACTAGGATTTGATAAATATCTTTATTGATAGAAATATCACGCTTAGAATGTTTGGTTTTTAGTTGTGTATCGTCGTTAGTTGGGCTAATTGAACGCCTAACTTTAATACCGTACTCAAAAATATCTTCTTTTTTGAGACCAAGTAATTCGCCACGTCTGGCACCAGTTTCAAGGGCCAGAGCTACTAATACATTAAATTCATCTTCTTCTGCATGATTTAAGCAATACTGCCTTAATAGTTTAAATTCTGTTACTGATAGTGGAATATTGCGTTTAGGAAGTTCTTTCCCCTTTGATTTTAAGAGATGACCAAAGTCATTTGTAATTAAACCACGAGCATAAGCATATTTTAATGAACCACGTATCTTCAAAACTAGCTCTTTTACAGTTTTCTTTGAGTGAGACTCAGCATATTTATCAATCTTTTTTTGCATGATAATATCATCAAGATGTTTGAGCTGGATCCCATCAAAAAGACTGTCGACAACTACAAGAGTACGCTTATAGTTGACGAAGGTTGCTTCACGGACATCATTTTTCTTTACAGTTTCTACCCAGTTACGGTAAAAATCTGTAAATAGTGTAGAACGTTCAGCAATATTTTTACCTCGACCTTTTTCAAGTTCCATTTCTAAAGTCCATAGCTCAGCATCTTTTTTATTGTTAAAAGTCTTTGTTTCTCGTTTATACTCTCCTTTTTTATAAAGTGATACAGTTGCACGGTAAGATTTACCGCGTTTAATAATAGTTGCCATTTTATCAGCCTTTCTAAAATAAAAATAATTGATAAAATAGACTAGCTTATATAGGATATCTAAAAAGTCTTAAATTATCAATTTTAACTGCTACAATGATTTTCAATAAAATGAACCAGTTTAGTTTTTAAGTAGCGTTCATGTTTCCCAACCATAAAACATTGAAAATCTGGGTGATTACGGATATACTTATCGAATGATTTGGGGTCGATTCCCAGAAAGTCAGAAGCTTGTTGTCTAGTAAGTAACAAGGGATAGTCTGTCATAATGTATTACCCTCGTACTTCTTCTTTTAGGTCATCAAGAAAGTGACTATATTTTTTATATATGATTTGGTGCAATTCTTTATAAATTATATACTCCATAAGGCTATTAGAAAACTTTACACTATGATGTAAGATTTCTAGTTTATTCGTGAAAATCCAAAGTGTAGTAATCTCGTCGTTAGTTAAGTGTTGTCTGTTATACATGTTTTATTTCTCTTTCTATTGGTTTGAAATGGTATCTAAGTAAATTTGGTATTCGTGATAGAGTTTATTCCATTCTTGTTGTACTTGCTTTTGGTAAGCGAACAAACTAGAATCTTCATTCATAGCTCTTTCCAGTTCTGACAGTCGTCTCCCGTAGTTATGTACTTGCTTGAGTTGTTCAGTTGTAAGATTATTGGTATAATTTTGCTTCATTATTTCTACCTCTTGAATAAGTCGTTTGATTTCGGTATTAAATATTTGAATAGTTTCTTTACGTTGTTTGATAAGGCTATTTAAAATATTGGTATTTTTACTGTTACTAATGCGTTGGTTAAGGTTTTTTAACCCACCTAAGAGCGTAAATAGTAAGTTTAAGTCGTTAAGGGTTATCATTTAGAACCTCTTTTTCTGTAAAAGTTTTTGCGAATTGTTGAAAGTAATTATCTGTATTTGTTGTTCCCTGTTGGGAAAGAAAAGGATTAGGGAAATATTCTGTTTCATGTTTTTCGTAGGATTTTGTTTCAGGATTATAAAGCATATGGTATATAGTGTCTGATTCAACTAGTATAGTTGTTCCAATACGTCTTTCTAACTGCTCGAAGCTATCGATATTCTTTAGATGTAGCATATGATCATAGAGTTGTTTGGGTGAGTACGGACTAGTGATAACTATTAATCTAGCTGTCAGAGCCTTATCGATATACCGAGATGGTAGAAGAACATCAAAATTGTAAGGGTCAAGGATTTTTAAAAGGTCCGAATAATTAAATGTATCAGGCCGTAATTCATCAATAATGACGATTTCTTGGTTACGGTAGCTTTGAAAAGGGTCGCGACTAGAGCCAGTGATATAATAAGGTTCTTTTTCTTTTTCAGCATATGATTTTGCTAATCGTGTTTTACCTAGACCAGGACTACCGTACATGTAAATAACCTGTTTGACTACCCCTTTTGTTTTCATACGATGTATAAATTCTTTACATAGTCGTTCTTGGCGTTTTTCAGCTACTGATTTAAGGCGATTACTAGCTTTTGCATATTGACTACCACTTAGTTCATCTTCGATTTCTTCGATGGTAATAGAGCCTTCATATAGTAAATCAAGATATTCCTTAATCAGTTCGCCGTCATTATTATTTTTAGCTCGTTCTACCTGCTTTTTGATAGACTTTATTTTCTTTTCGAAGTCAAAATTACTAATGACATCACTAATAGGATATTGAAATTTGTCTTTGGCTGCTTCTGTTTGGTGAATTAAATAGCTATAACCGTTATTAGGCCGTTTGAAAAATTCTAAACGCTCTGTTTGAGCATCTTCACGTTTTCCCTCTTTGTCATTAATTTCCCATGCAACACTTTGAGGGCTACGAGCATGTTTAAAATAAAGCATGAGGTGAATATGAGGTTCTACGATATCTCCATGTTCATCTAGGTCTTTATCATGTAAAATCCCTGCCCAATGTAAAGGATTTGTTTGCTTTACAATACGAGCAATTTCTTCTTTCCAATCTGGAAGTTTTGCTAATCGCATTTGTTGAGTATACATCATAGAACGTTGTTTTCGTTGTTTCTTTTTATCCATATTTTAGTATTCTTTTTGTATTTCATTTGTTTTTGGCACAATAGCACAGAATTTTTGCGAGACAATGCCAAGACCAGTCTCGCAAAAATAATGAGATATCAAAGGGAATGAGTAGATAGTTATAGGTAATGGCACAGTTTTGTAAAAAATAAAAGTGCTAAAAGGGCTTTTGTTTTCAACAAAGCCCTTTTAGCACTGCCTTTATAAGTAATAGCCCTTTGCATGATACCAGCGTCCCTTCTTATTGGTAATGTCTGTAAATGATAGAGAGGGGTCAATGGTTTGTAATTCAGTCTTAATGCTAGGGAATAGTTCTTTTAACTTCTTCTGGCTTTCGTGATTAGCAGGGAGTTTCCACCTTAACAGCACTTCGTTTTTATCATAAGTTAGTGTTAAAGTTAATAATGACCTATTAGCTTTGTTTATAATTGTCTTTTGTGGTGTAATCGTTCCATTGGATAGGTCAAAGCCTAACTTTTCTGTTTCAAAATGCGCAAAGCGACGTAATCTAAAAGTTCCTAGATAGGAGTTCAATTCGTTATTTATAGTTGATTTGATAGAACCATAAAGCGCATTTATGATGAAAATAAAAATGGAGAAAATAGCAACTATCAAGATGTTGTTTAATAAAAATTCGACAATTAAATGAAGGTTTATTTCATCAAGTTTATTACGAACGGTCAGAAGACATAAATAAATAGTTAAGCACACTGAGAAAGTAAGGAGAGAATAGACGAAAATATTATATCTATTTATCATGAATGCCTACTTTCGTAATAAGGAGTGAGTAGAGGCATGATATTGCTATCGTGTTTTCCATCACTAAATTTAAGAATCCCAGTTCCAATGCCACTAGGGACAACAATATTTTCGATGTGGGCATTAGGAAGTAGGAATTGAGTTGTGTTAGTGTTGATTTCCCCCAAGATAATAGAACAGTTGATTTGTTCCCTAACCGCAAGATTACCTCCGAAAGCGGTAGCATCGAACCTTTGAGAAACAAGAATGAGAGATACTTTTGTTGCTCTACCTAGTAAAGCCACTGTGCCTAAAAGTTGAGCGAAAGTATCTCTTGCTTGTTTGGAAGACCCTTGAACGAGAGCTAGTAATTCATCGATAATTATATAGGTTCTCTTTAATGGTGCATTAGGATTGTTTAACAGAAATTCTTGACGTTCGTATATTTTATTGATAGCATCACCAAGAACTTCGTTGACCTCGGTAATAAAACTATTAAGATTAGCCCCTCTTTTTGGGGAGAGAACCGAAAGATTTAGTTCATGACATAACGAATAGATATCAGCTCTTTTGGGGTCGACGGCGATAATATCATCTGTAATTTTACGAATACAGCGAATAAGATATTCTAAGAAATAACTTTTACCTGACCCCGAGGAACCACTGATAGCAAGGTGTACAACATCATTTAAATCGATGTTGACTTGATTAGCCATTAGGGGAATACAGCTTTCAGAAACGTCTTTTTTAATAAATTGGTTAATATCTTTGATAGTAAGACGAGTTGGGATACCATCAACCCAAGGGAAGAAAAAACCTCTGGCGAGATTCGGATCTTCCTTTTTATAGGGGATAAAGATGGCATTACTCTGTAGCATCAGCGTTTTATAGGGATATAAAATTCCTGAGCAAATGTCAGCAATTTTGAAATATAGCTCACGGTCTAATGCATAAGAAACTGGAAGATTGGGAATGAAAAACATTCCTTTGTCTTCTTTAGCGAGAGCCACTGAAAATGAATTTGTAAAACTTGTTTCACCATTTATATCTAGTGTATTGTTTAGATTGGTTGTGATAAATTTGACTAGGTTTGTCCCTGTTAGAGCAGTTAACTGAAATTGATTCATATTTCCCCCTTTTTAAGCCTTTTTGATAGCCTTTGCACGGAAATAAACATTAGTTTTGATTTGAATAGCTTCCAAGTGGTCAAAAGTAACTTCATCACCTAGTGTAAAATAAGTTAAATCGGGTTTATCTTCAGGGAGAAATTTAACACGAAAGGGGTTGTGTGTTGTTGTTGATACCCAAACTTGATACCCTGTTATCGTATCTGTACGGGTGTTGTTTTCATATTCAAATTGCGTTTCTAGTTCTAGGCCTACAATATGTAGAGTCTCTCCGCCGAGAGCTTCTTCTGCGAAACTTTCTGAATATCCGTTTTGTGATTTGATTTTAAAAGCCATTTGCTTTTACCTCGTTATTTCTATTTTTTGAATGGCTTAACTCTAGGAGGTTAAGCTCTGAGTGATAGCTGCTGTTTACAACTATATGTCTGTAGTAATAGATAAAACATATTTTTTTATCTATGAAAGGGATGTGCGCACATCTAGCTAAAGGGACTATATGTAATTTAATTGAAATAAAAATGTAACACTTTTGTTCTTGACAAAAACTCAAAAAAGATTATATACTCCCTTTAGGGAAATAAGTTGAGAATTGATTTCTCAATTTATTATCACAAGTTTAATGGTTCAAGGGCGAAGCCTTTGTAATAGGCTTTATGTAGATAAAGCCGAAAAAATTTGGGTCCAAATTTTTAAGAAATTTACGTAGAAAATTTCAGGAACAAATTAGACGATTGCCGAAGTTGAAAATTAGTGTTGAGTAAATTCTAAGCACTTTAGAAATTTTGTTGTATCGGATAATAAGTTCCTTTTTATTATCATAAATAAATTTCATATATTGAGTGGGGGTTGGGGTGACTCTAAACCCCATAAAAAGCTTCGTGTATACGAAGCTAAAAA
>OOCP01002242.1_pt1 | contig 16835 bp, 10 predicted proteins | sample 1671511 | NCBI WGS metagenome assembly OOCP01 (sample SAMN06348164, study PRJEB24527) | human gut metagenome | biome: human gut; feature: ankylosing spondylitis patient; material: feces | host: Homo sapiens | place: China | collected 2015-10 | reverse complement strand
CCTTAGGAAGAGGCCGCATACCGCTCCCACGATTGCATGAGCACGGCATGGGAAGCGGTAAAATCCTCGACGGAAAAGACCTCAAGGTTGAGCACGCCGGAGAATCCGGTTTTCCAGAGGGGGTGCATCACATCATCCACGAATTCCGGCGGCATGAGCCGGAGTGACTTGTGGTCACGCGGACGAGGCCCGAACAGGCGGGACAGGTTCCTTTCCGCTAGTTTTTCCGGAGCATTCTGCTGGCCTTGCGGCTTTGCCGCGTCCGCCTCGCTCCCGCGTGGCTCCAGACCGTGCAGATGGATGACGCGCACCCGAGGGAGCCACGCCGCAAGCACAGGGGCGGGATCGCCGCCGTCCTTCCAGATATGCCCCACATCAAGGCAGCGGGAGTATGGCGTGCCCGCAAGCCAGCGATCCCAGAACGAGGGGGCGTAGGTCTCAAGGTTTTCCACGGCGAGGCGTTCCGGCGCGGGCAGACACGCCGCGATTTCCAGCAGGGCTTCGGCGGTCCACTCCTGCTGTTCGGCGGAAGGTTCCCCCCCTGTCCCATGCAGTGAGGGGAAATCCACATGGAGCACGAAACTGTGCGGATCGAGCGGGCCGGTGAGTTCGGCGACGCGGCGGATTTTCCCGATCATCGACCGCGCGCCTTCCCACGTATCGAAATCGGCGTCCGTGGGGAGATGCACGTGCAGGGTCGCGCGCTCTCCGGCAATGATCCTGCCGATTTCGGCGATCTCGCCGGGTGTGGCGAGATATTCGTTGCGTTCGCCCGGTTCCACCAGCAAAAGCGCCACATCATCACACCGTTCCGCTGCAAACCGCACGGCGGGCACATAGGTTTCGTGCAGCAGGAACGAGGTCGCGCCGAGGCGCATATTCGGGATCACGTATTTCCGCATCAGGTTGTTTCCCTCCCCTGGTTTCACACGCAACATACTATGAGGACAACACATTCCGTCAGTTCGACGAGGCATCCGAATACGTCCCCGGTGACGCCGCCGAGCCGTTTCTTTGCGGCGGAGAGCAGAAGGTATGCGGCGAGCAGGGCGATGGCGAGAGCGTAGAGCCCGCGCACCCCGTTGACGGCGCATATGCCGAGCCCGATAGCAAGGGCGATCAGCTCATGGCGCGAGGTCACGCCTTCGTGCAGGGCTTCTCCGAGCCCGCCCGGACGCGCCGAGGGAACGCGCATTGCCGCGAAAACCATGCACCGCGCCAGCGTTCCGGCAAGACAGCAGGACAGCAGGAGAGGCGCGAAGGCGTCCGGACCGCTTCCATCCGCCTGAAAAGTGCCCGCCAGCGCGCCGAGGGCCGCGGCCTTGAGCGCGAGTATGAAGAACAACGCGGCCCCGCCGAAAGTTCCGAGCCGGGAATCCTTCATGATCTCCAGCCGCCGGGCCGGGGGAGCCTCCACGATGAGCCCGTCCCCGCAGTCCGCCACGCCGTCAAGATGCAGCCCTCCCGTCACGGCGACCCAGACAAGGCAGCCGATGACGCCGCACAGGGAGGCGGGCAGGAGCTGTGCAGCAAGGCCGAGCGCGAGGGATACGAGCGCGCCGATGATGAGCCCGACCACGGGCAACCAGACGGCGACGCCCCGGAACGTGGGCGGCAGCGGCGCGGAACCGATGGGCAGGCGGGTGAAGAAGCCGAGGGCGGCGCGGAGCATCATTTCATGCCTATGCCTTGCAGCGTGTTCATTTCCGTAAGGATGCGGACGGCGGCGTCGATGATCGGATAGAGCAGCGCCGCGCCCGTGCCTTCCCCAAGCCTGAGCCCGAAGTCAAAATAGGTGGGAATGCCGAGGTAATCCATGAGGATCTGATGCCCCGGCTCCACGGACGAATGCGAGCCGATGAGCATGTCCCGCACGCCGGGCCGGATGCCGATGGCGATGGCTGCGGCGGCACCGGCGATGAAGCCGTCCACCACGACCGGAATGCGCAGCGACGCCCCGCCGAGCATGAGCCCGCTCATGGCTGCGAGTTCCGGCCCGCCGACCTTGGCGAGCACGTCGACGGCATCACTTGGGTTGGGGCGGTTGATTGCAATGCCGCGCCGGATGAGGCCGGCCTTGTGGCGGATGCGCTCGGAAGGGATGCCGGAGCCGATGCCTGTCACCTCGTCAACCGACGCGCCTGTGAGCACGGCGGCGATGGCCGAGGAGGGCGAGGTGTTGCCGATGCCCATTTCTCCGGCGGCAAGCAGGGTCACGCCTCGGGCGGCCTCCTCGCGGGCCATGTCGATGCCCACCTGCACACAGGCCAACGCCTCTTCACGGGTCATGGCCGGGCCTTCGCTGAAGTCGCGTGCCGCGTGCATGACCTTGCGCCGCACAAGCCCTTCCACGTCGTCGAGGTCGTTCTTCACGCCTACGTCCACGACGGAAAGCCGCGCTCCGGCATTGCGGCAAAAGGCGTTTATCGTCCCGCCGCCCTTGACGAAATTGCGCACCTGCATTTCCGTCACCTCCTGTCCCGTGGCACTCACGCCCTGAAGGGCGATATCGTGATCCGCCGCGAACAGCACCACGGATTTTTCGGGAAAAGCCGGGCATTCTTTCCCGGTGATCCCCGCGAGCCTTACCGCCAGCTCCTCGATCCGGCCAAGGCTCCTCGGAACCTTGGCAAGATTGTCCAGACGCCGTTGCGCCGCTTCCGCCGCCTCAGCCGAAAATGCGGGAATCGTCAGTGTGTTCATGGGTACTTTTCTCCAGCTCATTGTTCTTACAAGCTCAACATACCGATAAGAAACACTTCAAACAGCGTGAAGACGATGACGGAATGCCACATGAGCCGGACCGCCAGCACGATGTGCGCGGGCTTGGCATCGGGGGTTCCGTCGCCGAGCCACGGATGGTCGACGCACAGATCCCCGTACACGGCGGGGCCTCCGAGCTTGAGGCCGAGGGCTGCGGCAAAGGCCGCTTCGCTCCATGCGGAATTGGGGCTTTCGTGGGCCGTGCGGTATTTCCAACCCACGGGAAGGATGTCGTTGTGCCGCAGGTTCGGGATGATGCGGGAGGCGAACGCGATGCAGGGCAGAGACAGCCGGGCCGGGACGAAGTTCAGGGCATCGTCGAGCCGGGCCGCGAACGTGCCGAAACGGATGTATTTTTCGTTTTTCTTGCCCCAGAGCGCATCGAGCACGTTGGCGGAGCGGTGCAGTACGGCAAGGCACGCGGCCCCCGGATACCCGAAGAAGAAAAGGCCGATGCCCGCCCAGAACAGCGTAGACAGGACCCCGTCCGTGAGGTTCTCGCCCACGCTTTCCACACAGGCGCGGGCCACGCCGTGGGCGTCGAGGCGGTCTGGATTGCGGCCCACCATCATGGAAACGGCCTTGCGCGCGCCTTCGAGGTCGCCCTTGGCAAGCGGGACGGCGACGCGCAGGGCGTGTTCGTCAAGGCTCCGGGGCGCGACGCAGATCCAGATGATGATGGCCGAGACGAACCATGCCGCCCGGGGGTCGGCGTAAACCTGCGCGGCCCACGCCAGCCCGCCCGCGAGAGCGGCGCAGGGCAGGACGACAAGCAGACAGGCGAGAGTGCCGGAGAGGGACATCAGAGCGTTGTTGGAACCGCGCCGGAACAGGGCTTCGATGCGGGAGGCCAGCGCGCCCATCATGCAGACGGGATGCACGCGGGAAGGCAGTTCCCCGAAAAGACGGTCGATCAGCAGCGCGGCGGGCAGCAGCGCGAGGAAGGCGAGATTCATTTCAATCCCATGCTTTGGTAAATGGTTTCCATGTCGGAATGTTCGCGCACAATATCCGCGAGCCTGTCCAGCGCCTTTTCAAGATCATAGGTAGCCAGCTGGCGACCTTGCGGCGCAAGGCCGATGTCGGCGCGCACATGATCGAGCCAGGCGCGGCGGAAGGCGTCGTCATCGAAAACGCCGTGCAGGTAGGTGGCCCAGCGCCGCCCCGAGACATAACCGCAGATGCGCTCCGCTTCGGAAAGATAGGCGCGGTCGGCCCGAAGGAACAGCGGCAGGGCCGAAGGGCCATGATCGGTGAGGCCGTGGTGGATTTCATAGCCGCCGGAGGGCACGCCGAGCGGGGTTTCAGCGCGGGCCACGCGCACGAGCGTCTTGTCGGCTGCGAAGGTCGAGCGCAGATCCATAAGCCCGAGCCCCGGCACTTCCGGCGCGGCGGACTCGATGCCGTGGGGATCGAGGATGGCCCGGCCCAGAATCTGCAACCCGCCGCAGATGCCGAAGATCCATTTGCCGCGCTCGGCGTGCCCGAGGATATTGTCCGCCAGCCCGCTGCGGCGCAGGTCGTCGAGGTCGGGGACCACGCTTTTCGAGCCCGGAAGCATCACCACATCGGGGTCGCCCCATTCCTCCGCACGGCGCACCGGACGCAGGCGGACGTCGGGTTCGGCGGCGAGCGGCGCAAAGTCGGTGTAATTGGATACGTGCCGCAGCATGACCACGGCGATGTCCAGAGTCCCCGCCTTTTTTTCCCCGCAGTCGGTGTGTCCCCATGAGAAGCCCGCCATATCTTCTTCGGGGATGTTGAGGTCACGGATGTAGGGGATGGTGCCGAGCACGGGAACGCCGGTGTGAGCCAGCATGTAGTCGTGCGCGGGCCCGAGCAGGGATGCGTCCCCCCGGAATCGGTTGACGATATATCCCGTGAGCAGCCGGCGTTCGGCGTCGGTGAAGGACATCCATGTACCGAGAAAGGAGGCGTAGAGGCCGCCCCGGTCGATGTCCCCGACGAGCAACACCGATGCCCGAGCGTAATCGGCCATGCGCATGTTGACCAGATCGTGGCTCTTGAGGTTGATCTCGCCGGGGCTGCCCGCGCCTTCAAGAACGACGATGTCGCATTCGGCCGCGAGGCTGTCATAAGAGTCGGTGACGGCGGACCAGAGTTCCCTCTTTTTCCCGAAATATTCGAGGACGTCCATATGTCCCAAGGGCTGCCCGAGGATGACGACTTGCGATCCCGTATCCGAGTGCGGCTTGAGCAGAATGGGATTCATGCGCGCATCGGGGTCTGCGCGGGCCGCCTGCGCTTGCACGATCTGTGCCCGGCTCATCTCGTCGCCATTGGCCGTGACGCCCGAATTCAGGGACATGTTCTGAGCCTTGAACGGGGCCACATTGTAGCCGTCTTGCCGGAAGATGCGGCAGTAGGCCGTTGCGAGGATGCTCTTGCCCGCGTTTGAAGAGGTTCCCTGCAGCATGAGGGCTGGAGTGCGGCGGGAGGAGCGCCCGGCGGGGAAGACGGAAGATGAGCCGGAGATGGGGAAGTCCGCGGGGGAAGGGGAAATCTTTTTCAAAGAAAGGTCCCCTTCGTCTTCTTCCCTGCTTTTCATCCCTCCGTAAGCGAGCAGGGGAGTATCCGCCGCGCTTTTCTTTGGGACATCGCCTTCCTCCATTACTTCCCGCAGTGCGCCGGCGAGCCTGTGGTGTTCCTCGGGGAAACGGACGGCGGCGCGGAACCATGTTCCGTCGTCGAGCCCGCAGTAGTTGGAACAGTCGCGCACGGCGATCCCGAAACGTCGCAGCAGGATGCCGTACAGGTCTTTTGGGGCGCCTCTCCAGCGGAACAGCACGTAGTTGGCGGAGGAGGGGAACACCTCCACGCCGGGGAGGCCGGATAGGACGGCTGCGAGATCGGCGCGGCGTTCGGCATTTTCCGCACGGGCCCGTTCCGCGAAGTCTGATGTGTCGCCGAGCGCGGCCACGGCTGCGGACAGCGCAAACACGTTGACGTTCCACGCGGGCAGATCGGCGCGGACGGCTTCAGCCAGTTCGGCCGAGGCCGCCAGATAGCCGATGCGCACCCCCGGCAAGGCATGGAATTTGGTCAGCGAACGCAGTACTACGCCGTTGGAGGGCATCCGGCGCAGGATCGACACATCGGCTTCCGGCCCGGCGTATTCGATGAAGGCCTCGTCGATGATCCAGAGCAGGTCGGGCCGCGCCGCCAGCAGGGACAGGCATTCGTCGGGCGTGCGGAACAGCCCCGAAGGGTTGCAGGGATTGGCCAGAAACACCGCCGAACCCGAGGGCGTTTCGGCAAGCCCGGCCAGCAGATCGCCGGAAGGCTGCCCGTCCGCACCGGAACCGATGCCGCCCCAGAGCGGGCTGCTTTCCAGCCCGGCAAGGCGGCAGGCCAGCGCGTATTCGCTGAACGTCGGTTCGACGATGGAAACGCAGGGTGCGCCGCGCCTTTTGAGTACGCGGGCGAGGGCGTGGATGAGCTCGTTGCTTCCGTTGCCGAAGGCGAAGCGGCCGGCGGGCAGGCCGTATCGGCGTGCCCCAGCGGCAAGGGCCTCCTCGGCGTTGGGCGAAGGGTAGGCCGCGAGGCCCGTATTCGCCCTGACCAGCGCGGCACGGAGGAACTCCGGCGCGCCTTCGGGGCGGACGTTTACGCTGAAATCAAGCAGGGACGCGGGATCGCGCTTGGACACCGACGCCATGGCGAGAAGGTCGCCGCCGTGTGCATCGAGCTTCATAAGGAACCTCGTTCTGTTGTGGAAATGGGTGCGCCCCCGCCGGGACGGATGGGGATACCGTTTTTTTCGGCGGACAGTGCGGCGAGGATACAGGCGGCGCAGTCTTCGGGGCTGGTCCGGGTCGTGTCCACCACCATCTGGTTGGGCAGGGGGAGGTGAATGTGCCGGGCCTGCCGTTGGGCGTGCGGCCAGTCAGGGGAACGGTCGGAACGTCCGGACTCGCGCTTCCGCAGTTCCTCGTCGTCGCAGAGCACCTGGACGGACAGCAGGGGGATGGCTTCCAGCCTCCCAAGCAGATCCTCGATCCATCCGGGATCCTCGCCGATGACATGGTCGACGATGGTCCATGCCCCGGCTTTCGCCGCCGCCGCGACTCCCGCGTGAAACGTTTCGATGAAGGGCAGGCCGGTCCGTTCGAGGCCGTCGAGGACCGATTCATGGCCGCCTGTGGCCGAACGCAGCAGCTGGTCGATGGACAGCATGAGGCTGCATATGCCGTGCATGGCGTACAGCCTATCCCGCAGGGCTTTGGCCAGCGTCGTTTTCCCGGCGCTTGACGGCCCGTTGAGCAGGATAACCTGTCCGATGTTTTCGCATGTTGCTTTGGCCTCGCCCGGGCGGGCGGCTCGGTGTTCGGGACGGCAGGCGGTGAAGTCCGAGGGCGCGGGTCGTCCGGCGTAATTCGCCTCGCCGGTGTTGCCCCAGTACAGATGGACATAGCTGGCGCGCACATTCCCGGCGGCGATGCCGGAATCGGCGTGCCCGGATGCTGTGCGTACGGCGTACAGCGGCGCGTAGCCGCGGTGCAGCTCAATGTCCGACCAGTGGAATTCGTGGCCGCGGAAGACGTCGCCCCCGAGCCCGAACGGAGCGTCTCCAAGCATGGTTACCTCTCGGTAGCCCAATGATTGGAGACGTCCGCCCATGCGGGCCGTGGCGTCGATGACTCCGCACATGGGCCAGCTTTTCGCCCTCCCGCCCGTGCCGTCCGCTTCTTCGGATGCCTCGAGCCGGGTGCACAGGTACATGTATCCGCCGCATTCGGCATAGATTTCTCCGCCCTGCTCGGCAAAGGCGCGGATGGCCTCACGCATGGCCGCATTGCCGGAAAGCTCGCGGGCAAAGACTTCGGGATAGCCGCCCCCGAGATACAACGCGTCGATGCCGGGCGGCAGGGCCGTATCCTCAAGCGGCGAGAACGGCAGCAGTTCCCATCCCCGGGCGGCGAGTGCCCGTTCGTTTTCCTCGTAATAGAAGCAGAACGCCCTGTCCTTGGCGATGCCCATGCGCCGGGGCCGGATGCCGCGCGGAGGAAGGACGGCCCGGGCTTTCGGACGGCGGGCTTCGGTGAGGCTCAGGAGCCTGTCCATATCGACGGAGGATTCCGCAACATCCGCAAGGGCGTCGAGCCACGCCTCCGTGGTACCGGCTTCCTCGGAGGGGAGCAGGCCCAACTGGCGTTCGGGAATCCGCCACGCCTCGTTCCGGGGCAAGGCCCCGAGCAGAGGGGGGAGGCGTTCGCTTTCGAGCGCGCGGCGGAGGATGTCGGCGTGGCGTGGGCTTCCCACGTTGTTGGCAATGACTCCGGCAAGCTGGACGCCCATCCGGGAAGCGTGAAGCCGGAACCCCGCAACGAGTGCGGCGGCGGAGCACGCCATGCCCCGGGCGTTGAACACGAGCACGACGGGGATGCCGAGGGCGCGGGCGCAGTCGGCGGTGCCTCCCGCCGGATCGCCGGGATCGCGGCTGTCGAACAGCCCCATGACCCCTTCGCAGACGCATGCGTCGGCATCGTGGGCGCGGTTGTCCCACAGCGCGCGGACGCCTTCGCGGCCCATCATCCATGTATCGAGGTTGCAGGCGGGGCGCCCGGTGGCCTGAGCGTGGAAGGTCGGGTCGATATAGTCCGGTCCGCACTTGAAGCTCTGCACCTTCAGCCCGCGTCGGGCGAGCGCACGCATCAGCGCGATCCCCGTCGTCGTCTTCCCCTCCCCGGATCGGGGGGCGGCAAGGCAAAATGCGTGAAATGTCGTGTTCATGGCATCCTTCCCAAGTTCTGGGGGAGGGGGAAACTTCCGGAAAAAGGGCCTTCACCCGTTCTCGCCGTTCCCTTGTTTGGGCCTTCGGCGTCATCGGCTCGGCGTTTGTCAGCTTTTTGCATTGCCCCAATATGTGATTATGCACAGCAGGTTGGTGAACGTTTTCGCTTTTCTTAAGCCGGGAAGAGCCCCTGCGGGAACCGGAGGGCGGAATGCTCGGGAGGGGAACGGCTTCCCTTCCGAAAGGCGCTGTCCCCGTTCCTCCGGTTCCCGCTTCCCCCTATTCCATATACTTCTCCACATAGCCGCGCGGCTCGTACAGGACGCCGGAATCAAGGCGGGTCCGGGGGCCGCCGATAATGATGAGCGTGGACATGTCGACCTCGGCGGCGGGGAACTCGGACAGCTTGCCCACCCATTTGGTTTCCTGCTCCCTGCCCGCGTTTTTGACGTAGGCGCACAGGACGTCCCTGCCCCGATGTTCCCGGAAAACCGCAAGCGTTTCCTCCAGCAGATCCCGCCGCTTGCGCCCGGCGGGGTTGTACAGCGCCACCGGCAGCAGGGATTGGGCCACGGAGCGGATGTTGCGGCGCACCTCGTCCGCCGGGACCAGCAGATCGGACAGGCTCACCAGAGAGAAGCCGTTCTGGAGCGGCGCGCCAAGCGAGGCCGCCGCGATAGTCGCCGCGGTGATCCCCGGCAGGACCCGGATCGGGATGTCCCTGAAGCGCGGCTCACGGGTGCGCAGTTCGTACAGGAGGCCGGCCATCGCCAGAATCCCGGGGTCGCCCGAGCACACCATACATACGTTCTGCCCGGCGAGGGCCGCTTCCAGAGCGGACAGGCAGCGCTCCACCTCGCCCTTCATGCCGTTTTGGATCACGGGCTTTCCGGCGATGCGGTCCCGGATGAAGTCGACGTAATGGCTGTAGCCGGCGACGGTGTCACACCGCCTGAGCGCCGTGTCGACATCCGGCGTGATGTGGCCGGGAGCGCCCGATCCGAGCCCGGCCACGACGATTTCCCCTTGTCCGCTTTTGGGGACGGGAAGATGCGGCAGACGGGCCAGTGCCAGCGTGACGTCTCCAAAGGCGGATTTCGGGGCGTACAGTGTGGGCTGGGGGATTGAGCCGTATCCGGCGGACAACAGGCACGCGGCCTCGCACACCGAAGCGGACACCGGCACGGCATCCAGCTCCTCCGCGCTGTGGAAAGCCACGGGAACCTGCCATGCCTCGCCCAATCCGAGGATAGCCGGTTCGTCCTCCTTCACGGTGCAGGTGGCGATGCTGGCGATGTTTTCCGCGTTCAGGCCGAATTCGGAAAGATACCGTTCCGCGACGAGGCGCAGCTCCTGCGGCTTGACGCCGCGGCGGCAGCCCACGCCGAGGACGAAGGCACGGCTGGAGACATCAAGGTACAGCACCTCTTCCGGAAGCGTGTTTTCGCTATCCCAGAGGACGGCATGGCCGCATGTGACATCCTGCGGGTTCTCGAAGAAGGCAACTTGCCCGGTGGAGGCGAAATGGCGCTCGAAGACTGCACGTGTTCCGCAGAAGGCTATGGGGCTTCCGTCGAGCAGGGCGGCGTTGAGGGCGCGGACGGCTTCCGGGTTGAGGATGCGTGCGTGTTCCTGTGCGGCGGCTTCGTCAAAGGCGGGGAGGCCGTTGACGTCTGCGGGGGAGCCGATTACGGCCTGTCCGCCGGTGATGCGGGCTATGCGCCGGGCCAGCCGGTTGGTGCCTCCGAAATGCCCGGAGGTAAGGGCAATCACATGGCTGCCGCTTTCCGGACAGGCAAGCACGGCGGGGTCAATGTTCTTGTCGCGCAGCAGTGGGGCGGCTTTGCGGAAGGGGATCCCCGTCGCGCCGATGAAGATATGCGCGTCGAACTGCGCCCAGTTGGCGGCGAGGCGGCTGTCGAAGTCTTGGGCCGGTATGTGCACGATGCCTTCCGCGCTGGATGGGCGCGTACTGTGGAGCACCGTGGGCAGGCCCAGCCCGGCGGCGATCTCCCGGGCTCGCGTCAGCCCCTTGTCCGTGAAGGCGTACAGGGCGCAGCGTCCGTCGAAATTCTCCGAAACCAGACGGTTCCTGTAGCCATGCGAGAAGTCGGCGTCGTAGAGCCGCGAGGCTGTGCCGTTGGCTCCCAAGGCCCGGCCCACGATGACGAGCGCCTGCCGTCCGAGCCCGGCTTCCTCGGCCTGCCGGGCGATGTCGCCCACCGTACCGCGCAGGATGCGCTCATCAGGCCATGAGGCGCGGTAGACGATCGCCGCCGGGGTGTCCTCGGCCAGCCCACCTTGTTCCATCAGATGGCGCATCAGCTCGCCGACCTTTCCGGTGCTCAGGAAAAAGACCAGCATCGCCCCGGTCCGGGCGAAGGCCGCGGCGTCTTCGCCTTGAGGCATGGGCGTTCTTCCGGGCGTCCGCGTGAGGACGACGCTTTGGCTCACATCGGGGCTGGTGAGTTCGCAGCCAAGCGCCGCTGCTGCCGCGAACACGCTGCTGACGCCCGGGATGATGGATGCGGCCACGCCTTTTTGGGCCAGCCCCCGGATCTGCTCGTTGATCGCGCCGTACATGGCGGGATCGCCGGTGTGCAGGCGCACGACACGTTTCCCGGTAAGGGCGGCATCGCTCATGGCTTCGATCTGTTCCCCCAGATTCATGGAGGCGCTGTCGAGGCAGGTGCAATCGGCTTTGCAGGCCTTGAGGTGGGCGGGGTTGACCAGCGAACCCGCGTAGACCACGAGATCCGCCTGTTCCAGAGCGCGCAGGCCGCGCACGGTGATGAGATCCTCCGCGCCCGGTCCGGCGCCGACGAATTCGACGAGTGCTTTCATGAAATTGCCTCTTTATGGAATGTGAACACGTAAATGGTGTTCTGCGGAGTAAGGTGGTGGCTCGTTTTGGCGAGAGGGCGTTCGTTGGCGATGTCGATGCGGCAGAGGCCGGCCCTGTGGTCGGGGGCCCATGAGAGGAGGGTGCCAAAGCTTTCCAGCGTGACCGCGCTCACGACGATGAGGCCGTTGGGCCGCAGGCGGTCCCGGCACGCCGTCAGCAGCGCGGGCAGATCCTTTCCTCCGCCGCCGACGAAAACGCGGTCCGGATCGGGGAGGATGCCTCCGTATGCGCTTGGGGCTCGGGGCTCGGGGCAGGACGCGTGGATCACGGAGAGGGCGTCGCCGGGATGCAGCGTGTAGTTGGCGATGCCCATGCCGAGGCGGTTGCGTTCGATCATCGCGCAGCGTTCGGGGTTGCGCTCGATGCCGTGTATGCCGAGGGCCGGGCGCAGGGCGGCCGCTTCCAGACCCACGGAGCCGCTTCCGGCCCCGACGTCCCAGAGCGTCCCCCAAGCCGGGAGGCGCAGCCGTGACAGGATGACGGCACGCACGTCCGATGCCGTGATCAGGTTGTTTTCGCGCTCGAAGGCTTCTTCCGGAAGCCCCAGTGCCAGTATCGGGGCCTGAATGGAGGCGCTGCCCCGCGTTGGAGCAGCCGCGTCCTGAGCATGGCAATCGGCGTGGGCGGCCGGAAAGATGACGAGGATGGACGTCGGGCCGCAAGCGGCGTCGGCCAGCTCGCCCAGAGTCCCGGACAGGATGCGTTCGTCGTCCGAGCCGATGCGTTCGGCGATGATCGCTGCGCGTCGGGCCGATGCGGGATGCGCGCCGAGCACGGCGCGGGCGATGGCGTGCGCCGGGTAGCGGCTCCCCGCATAGGTTACGGACAGCGGCGCTTCGGCTATGCCGCGGGAGGGCAGCCCCCCGCCGGAATGCACGCAGAACAGGCGGGCATCCTGCCACGGAAGGCCGAGGCGGCAGAACAGGGCTTGAAACGCCGTGATTCCCGGATGGTACGCAAGGTTGTCGCCGGGCTTGCGGAGTGCGGCAAGCGTACCGCCGAGGCCGTGATAGAGGGCGTCCCCCGAGGCCAGAACCACGATGCGTTTCCCTTCCCGGGCCAGCGCGAGGGCCTCTTCCGCGTCCTTTCGGACACAGCTCCCGATAGTCCGTGTGCTTTTCACCGGGACGGGGCACAACGCCATAAGGGAGCGCGAGCCGTACACCGCGTCCGCCTCCTCCAGCAGAGTAAGAACGCCCGTGTCGGAGGGGAATCCGGTTCCGCACGAAACGATGTCGATGTGCCCCGTGGCGTCTCGCGTTCTGCCGTTCGTCATATGGAATGCCCCTGTATGAAGTAGGATGGCCCCACGATTTCGCCGGGGTCGGCAATCGCCGGGTCCGGTTGATCCCCGTTCATGTGTTCGTCCGGTTCCGCCGCGATGGCTGTGGACTGCCGGGGAGAGGCCTCTTCGGGCCTTCCCCGCGCTTCTTCAAAGAGGAACCCTCCTTCAAAATCGAACACGAGCAGGCGGAGGGCCGGGTTACCCGTGCAGCGGCGCGAGAATTGCCGGAGGGCGGTCCGCGCAAGGCGGCGGAGGAGGCCGTCCCGGGCGTCCGGGGGGATCGACAAAAGCGCCTCGCGCACGGAAGCGCTGTACTTGAGTGCTCCATGCAGGCCCGTCTCGGCGGGGAGCGTCCTGCGGACTTCGGCGCGGAGCAGATCCATATCTTGGCTGACCTTGTGCGCGTGCGTGTTTTCGAATCCGGCAGCGTACTTGCAGAGCTTCCCGGGCATGCAGGCCACGGCGATCTCGCGCATGCCGTAGCGGCAGGCTGCGGCGAGGCTTTCGGCGATGAAGTCGCCGATACTGACGAAGGCGGTTGCGGGCAGTTGAGGCAGGTGGATCTCCGCGCCGGATTTGGTGCGCCCGCCAGTGCAGAAGACCATTGTAGAACCGCCGGAAAGAAAGTGCGATTTCACGCAGATGCGGACGGTATGGATGTAGGCTTCATGGCTGTAGGGACGGACCAGGCCGGTGGTACCTAAAAGCGAGATGCCGCCCATGATGCCGAGATGGAAGTTGAGGGTATGCTTTGCAAGCTCCTCGCCGTTTTCCACCCCGATTTCAAGAAGCCAGCATCCTGAGCTGAACCCGGCCCGGCGGAGATTTTCGGAGATCATATTGCGGGGGCCGGTGTTGATGGCCCAGCGGCCCAGCTCGCAGTCGAGCCCCCGGCGGTTGCACAGGCCAATGCCTTCCGCGCCGCGCAGGATCAGCGTGCCGTTCCCGATCTGGAGGACATAGTCCTCAGCCCGGATTTCTCCGGACAGACAGGCGCGGATGTCGGCGTACAGTGTGGCACCGTGCGTGCAGTCCGGATCGTCACCGCCGTTTTTCCTGATGGCCGCCATGTGCCCCGCGCCGGATTGCAGAAGCGGGAGTTCGCGCTCCCTGCCGTCGAGGAAGTGCACCCAGATGCTTTGGGGAGCCCCGCCTCGCGTGAGCCGTATCCACGCCGCCTTCGCTGCCGCCGCCGCGCACGCGCCCGTGGAGTAGCCCCAACGCAAGTTTTTCCGATCCTTTTTCATCGTATCCGGCTCCTGTGGATTCATGAAGGGAATGGGGCCATGCCAAGGTTGCGTTGGCGTTTCCGTGCCAGGCCATTACCGGGAGTTGATCCGGGACAGAATGCGCGGAACGCGGCAAGGCAGCCTGAGCCTTTCCTGCGCAACGCCGGAAAACAAACGTTTCGGGACGGCGGAGGCCGAAAAACCTTCCTTAGCGGCGTTTTCCTGTCGTTTTCACTATCAGGCGCTCTCCATGACGGCGTGCAGCGTGGCGACCGCAAGGGCGCTTCCGCCGCGCCGCCCCTCAAGGGTAATCTGGGGGACGGCGCAGCGGGCAAGGAGGGCCTTGGACTCGACGACATTGACGAACCCCACGGGCATTCCGACGACGAGGGCAGGGCGCGCACTTTCTTCCAGCACGTAACGGGCGATGCGGGCCAGCGCGAGCGGGGCATTGCCGATGAGGACGATGGCCCCGTCGAGTAAAGGGCGGGCTTTTTCCGCGCTGCACAGGGCGCGTGTGCGGCCTTCCGCCTTTGCCCGTGCCAGAACGTCCGGGTCGTCAATATGGCAGTGCAGCCGTTCCGGGCCATAGCCAGGATTCAGCCTGCGCAACCGGGCAAGGGACAGGCCGGAACGGATCATTTTGGAATCGCAGAATATCGGCGCACCGGAACGCAATGCCTTCAGCCCGGAGGCGACGGCGTCGTGACGGAACACCAAGGTGTCCGCGATGCGCGGGTCCGCCGTCGTGTGGATGAGCCGCCGCGCCACGCGCCATTCGGGCGCGGGGAGCTTCGCGTGCAGATCGCATTCCGCTTCGATGGCCCGGAAGCTCTCCCGCTCTATTTCCTCTCCGCTCAGGTTCCAGCGTATTTCCATGTTCTTTCCTTGTATCCGGCTGCCCATGCGGGCCATGCCGTCGGTTGCCGGGGCCGTTTCCCCACCGCGCCGGGATGAAATTTCAGGTTGTCCGTCATGGCGTATTGAGCATCATCCAGACGACCCCGGCTATTCCCGCAAGCGTGACGAGGAAGCGGGAAAGCTGCATGCCGAGGACGATGGAAAGGGCGATGGGCACGGGAAAGATCGCCAGAGCCGAGGGAAGGTTCCGCCTGAGTGCCCGAAAAGGGTTGCCCAATGCGCTCCCGACCAGCATAGCAAGCAGAATCTGGCTATTGTCGATCAACCCTTCGGCCCGGAGATTCGCCGCAACCGCAGAAGACTGCACCAGGCCGCCGAACTGTGCCGCGACCGCCGAAAGGAGCTCCGTCGGGAAGAGTTCCGTCACAGCATGGGGGAGGGCCGTTTCCCAGAAGTCTAGCACGCCATTCTTGAGGAGCCATTCGATGCCGAGCATGAGGGGCACTGTCATGCAGGCCATGCGGAAGAGCAGTGAGAACGAGCGCATGGCAGCCTTCGATATGGCGTGCGGCCATGCCAGCGGCTGGGAGGTGGAGCCGGACTCGGTCGCGCAAGGGGACTCGCCGTGCCGCGAGACGTACCAACGGTTCCAGAGCAGGATACACAGCAGAACCAGAAAACCGCCCGTGAACTGCATTCCGAAATAGAGTACTCCGGGCAGGCCGATGGCCCCGATCACCGGGAACATCACACGGATCGAGTGGGAAATGTAGGCCAGGTAACTGTTCATCATGCCCCCGGCGATAAGCGCCGAGGTCCGGATTTGCCCTTCAGCATGGCTGCTTACCAGAATGCTGTTGGCAGCGGCGTTGGAACAGAGCGCTGTAGGCATGGCAAGGCCCACGATTTCCGGGAGGCGCGCCATGCGGGTCAGGCGCCCCATCAGCAGCGCCAGCACCATATGCCACTGGCGGGCCTCCATTAGCCCTCCACAAAAGGCCGCAATGCCCACGATGGCGAACAGCCGTCCGAAGGTCTCCAGCTTCATGAAGATCCTTTCCGCGTCGGAAGGTTGTCCGCTCGCCTGTGTGGGGAGGACGCCGCCGAGGGCGCCCCTTGCCGGGGAAGCGTCCGCTGTCTGCGTGGCGGTTGTGGGTGCGTCCCTCATCCGGCGCGAGTCCACGGGCATATGCAGGATGAACCAGCATGAGCAGACGGCAGCGAGGACGAACCAGAGAACCCAGCCCGGACGCTTCCACGGCGGGATGGAACTGCGGGCTTTCATTGTTTCTTGACCATGATCAGGGAGAGATACTTTTCCGGGCGGGCGCGGATAGCGTCCGGATCGGTCAGAAGGGCCTGCTCTTTCATGGCGAGGTGTTCACCATAGAGGACCTGTACCTTCTCCTCGCGGGCCAGCCGGTCGAGAAGGGCACCGCGACTACGGTAGCTTTTGAGGAGGATAGTCGTCGAACCCTTGGGAAAATCAAGTGCTTCAGCCATTTCTGCGCGGAACGACGGAATAATCCTGAGCTGTTCGCCGTTCTCGACGAGCACGGTTCCCGCCTTGGCGGTGAGCGTGGCGAATGAGGTGATGCCGGGGATGACTTCCAGATCCAGATTGGGAATGGCTTTGCGGATGATTTCCAGTACATAGCCGAACGTACTGTAAGTCATGGCGTCGCCGAGTGTAGCGAAGGCGCAGTCGTGTCCGGCGCGCAGCTCGGCGATAATGGCCTCGGCATTGGCGCGCACTTGCTCCTCGCGGATGGTTTTGTCGCGGGACATGCTGAATACCTGAAGCCTGACTTCCCCGCGCGGCTGGAGATAGTCCACCACGGATTGCGAGACGCTGTTCGAGGCATTTGGAGAAATCACGGTGAAGACGACATCCACGGAGCGGAGCACATCCGCCGCCCGGAGCGTCAGATACTGAGGGTCGCCGGGGACTACGCCCACAACGCATAACCTGCCTGTTTTCATCAGAATTCCGTAAGTGAGGAGATGACCGCTCAGGCACACACACGTTTTTCCGGA
>OOCP01002238.1_pt1 | contig 16849 bp, 12 predicted proteins | sample 1671511 | NCBI WGS metagenome assembly OOCP01 (sample SAMN06348164, study PRJEB24527) | human gut metagenome | biome: human gut; feature: ankylosing spondylitis patient; material: feces | host: Homo sapiens | place: China | collected 2015-10 | reverse complement strand
GTGTTGAGTGACTACGAGGTATGCCGCTACATTCAACTTGAAAACGGTCTGTATGCGGATGTTTACTCGCTTGAGATCATCATCCCCGTCGCTTTCAGATTGAACACCTACTGCACACACGTGTTCCGCACATGGCTTGTGGACAAAGCACTCTCGAAGGAAAAACGGCAGGCATACGTGATGTTCTTACAGAACGGGAAAGCCGGATATTGCTGAACACGCATATACGCCAACAAAAAAGGAACGGACAGCCACGAATGGAGTTGTCCGTTCCTTTTTTATATACCCGCCTGTTTATCTAACCGGTTTCCGATAGTTTGACTCTAATACTTTCCGCAGTTCCGATTCAGGGTAAAGTACCTTCCCGCCCAATAGGATGAAAGGCAATATGCGGTTATTCCGGTATTCCTGCAAGGTACGGCGGCTCACACGGAGCAGTTCCGCCACCTCCTTGTCTGTCAGGTAACGTTCCCCGTCCAGCGGAGGACTGTAACTTTCCAAAAAGCCAGAAAGCCATTTCGAGTTCTTCTGCATATTCTGCAACAACACAGTCACAGATTCAGTGTCCATTGTGATGACATTGTTTTCTTCGTTCATTCTGCATAGGATTTTTCAGGTGAATACTTGGTTAACGGTCTGCCGGGCAAATCGTCCCGACTAACGGAATGATCCTTTTCACATCCTCCGGCTTGTAATAAAACCGACAGCCGATTTGCGAGTAGCCTATAAAACCCTTGTCACGCAGTTTCATCAACGTGCGCGGGCTGATTCTCAACTGCCGGCATACTTCATCACCGGTAAGCCATCTGGCAAGCCGTCTTTCATCGCCCTTGCGCTGTAAGGCGGCTACCTTCTCCACGAAAGCACCCATCCGTGCCATCATCTCATCGAAAGTCTTTTTCTCAATAGATACTATTTCCATATTCATACGATTTATGAGTTTGCGCAAAGGTAACGAGACCTTATGAAACAGGTGCGGTTTTCCGCTATAAGGCAGCTTGTTGCGTCATTTTGCCGGGTTACGGAGCCATTCCCGATAAAAATCTTACGTGAGTCACGTAGTGAGTTGTTAAAGCCGCCTTTGTTTATTGCCGAACTTTGCCCCAGAAACAATAAAAACAACAGTATATGAAAGTGATAACAATTGAAAGTTCCGCATATAAGGCTATGATGGAACAGATTGCGGAAATAGCCGGATATATCCGCGAATTAAAAGAGGAAAGGCAACGGCAGGAGACGGAAACAAAAGACCGGTTGCTTGACACCGCCCAGACCGCCGAGTTGCTGAACGTGAGCGTCCGTACCCTGCAACGCATGAGGGATGAACACCGTATCGAGTACATAATAGTGCGTGGCAAATGCCGTTACCGCCTTTCTGAAATACAAAGACTGTTGAACGACAATACGGTCAGGAATAAAGAGGAAACGATTGACGCCTTGTTCCACAACTTTGCTTTGCGCACGGGCGGCAACAAACCCAAAGGAAGGAGGACGTGACGTATGGAACTGCTTACCCGAAACAATTTCGAGAGCTGGATGCAGAAACTGATGGAACGGCTTGACCGTCAGGACGAACTGCTGCTTTCCTTGCAGCCGTCCGGCAAAGTCCCGAATCCGATAGAACGTATCAGGATGTTCGACAACCAAGACCTCTGTATGCTGCTCCAGATAAGCAAGCGTACCCTGCAACGCTACCGCAGTATCGGTGCGTTGCCGTACAAGACGCTCGGCAAAAAGACCTATTACAGCGAAGAGGACGTGCTGACGTTCCTTTCCGGACACGTAAAGGACTTCAAAAAAGAAGATATAGCCTTCTACAAGGCTCGTATCCATAATTTCTTTCAAAAATAACCCATTAAAACATTTTTCAAATGGCAAAGAAAACAACTGAAAAGGACGTGCTGATAGTCCGTGACGAGAAGACGGGCGAAATCAGCGTGGTAGCCGGGCTGGATGCCGACGGCTCCCCCAAGCGCACCCCCGCGAAAGCGGAGAACGCGCGGAGTTTCCTGCAATTCGACCGCCACGGCGACGTGCTGGACAATTTCTTCAAAAACTTCTTCCGGCAGTGCAAGGAACCCAGCCGCTTCGGTTTCTACCGTGTCGCGGCAGACCAAGCCGACAAACTGCTGGAGGTGATGAAGGACTTGCTGAAAGACCCCGAAGCCAACAAGGAACTGCTTGCGCCCCACAAGGTGGACACTTCCGGCTACGAGAAGCAGGTAAAGGAAGAACAGACCGCCGGAAAGACGGAGCAAAAGCAGGAAGAGCAACCCAAAGAAACCCAAAAACAGGAAGAAATGGAAAAGAAACAGGAACAGAATCAGGAAAACCCGCAACAGGCGCAAAGCAGACGTGGCTACCAGCCCATTGACGAGAGCAAAATCAACTGGCAGGAGCTGGAAGAAAAATGGGGCGTGAAACGTGACGACCTTGAAAAGTCCGGCGACCTTACCAAGATGCTCAACTACGGCAAGTCCGATTTGGTAAAAGTGTCGCCCAAGTTCGGTGGCGAGGCTTTTGAACTGGATGCCCGCCTCTCCTTCAAGAAGGACAGCGAGGGCAATGTCAGCCTCGTGCCGCACTTCATCCGCAAGGAACAGAAACTCGACGAGTACAAGGAACACAAGTTTTCGGACGAAGACCGTAAGAACCTGCGCGAAACGGGCAACCTCGGCAGGGTTGTGGACATCGTGGACAGGGAAACGGGTGAAATCATCCCCTCGTTCATCAGCATAGACCGCAAGACGAATGAAATCACGGACATTCCTACAAACAAGGTGCGCATACCGGAGCGCATCGGCAAGACGGAAATCACCAAACAGGAACAGGATATGCTGCGTGCCGGGCTGCCTGTGCGCGACAAGCTCATCGAACGCAACGACGGCAGGAAGTTCGTCACTACTCTTCAAGTGAACGTCGAGCAGCGAGGCGTGGAGTTCGTACCGGGAACCGGTAAGTCGCCCCGTACCGCCCAGACACAGGAAGCCAAGAACAATCCCACACAGGGACAGGCTCAGGGCATGGAAAATTCCGCAGCCCCACAGAAAGAGCAATGCCGCAACACGTGGACGAACGCCGACGGCAGCATCCGCCCCATCAGCAAATGGAGCGGTGTGAACTTCACCGACCAGCAGAAAGCCGATTACGCGGCAGGCAAAGCCATCAAACTGAAGAACGTGACCGACAAGCAAGGCTTCCACGCCACGATGTACATCAAGTTCAACCCGGAGAAGGGACGTCCGTACCGCTACGACACCAATCCCGACAATGCGCAGAAGGTAGCCCCGTCCAACGAGAGCCGTACACAGGTGGCTGTGAACAGCGAAGGCAAGACCAACGAGGCGACCAAGAACCTGAAAGAGCCGTTGCAGAAAGGACAGACCGCCCCGAAAGACGACAAACAACAAAAGCAGCAAGAGAAGCCTCAGAAGAGAAACAATAAGGGCATGAAGATGTAACATCCCGTGTCCGCCACTAAATCCAAAGTAATAATCCATTAAAAAGTAAAACAGCATGAAGACAATCATTGCAGAAAAGCCATCCGTGGCACGTGAAATCGCCCGCATCGTAGGCGTGACAAAGAGAGAGGAAGGATATTTCGAGGGAGGCGACTATGCCGTGACATGGGCGTTCGGACACCTCGTCCAGCTTGCCATGCCCGACGGCTACGGCATACGCGGCTTCGTCCGTGACAACCTGCCCGTCATTCCCGAAACCTTCACGCTCATTCCCCGTCAGGAAAAGACAGAGAAGGGCTACAAACCCGACAGCGGCGTGGTGTCGCAGATAAAAATCATCGCCCGTCTTTTCAAGGAAAGCGAGCAGATCATCGTGGCGACCGATGCAGGACGCGAAGGTGAGCTTATCTTCCGATACCTCTACCATTATATCGGATGTACCACGCCTTTCGTGCGTCTGTGGATAAGCTCGCTTACCGACAAGGCTATCCGCGAAGGACTGCGCAACCTCGAAGAAGGGAGCAAGTATGACAACCTCTATCTTGCCGCCAAAGCACGGAGCGAATCCGACTGGCTTGTGGGCATCAACGGCACGCAGGCACTCTCCATCGCAGCCGGACACGGCACGTACTCCGTCGGACGGGTGCAGACACCCACACTGGCGATGGTGTGCGCACGCTATTGGGAGAACCGCCGTTTCACGGTGGAACCTTTCTGGCAGCTCCATATTGCCGCTGACAATGGCAACGGCGAAGTGGTGAAATTCTCCTCTTCCGAGAAATGGAAAGAGAAAGAGCCTGCCACAACGCTATATAATAAGGTAAAGGAAGCGAGCACAGCCATTGTCACGAAAGCAGAGCGCAAGGAGAAAATAGAGGACACTCCGCTTCTGTACGACCTGACCACGCTCCAAAAGGAAGCCAACGCCAAGTACGGCTTCACGGCAGAGCAGACACTCGAAATCGCGCAGAAACTTTACGAGAAGAAACTCATCACCTATCCGAGAACCGGGAGCCGCTACATTCCCGAAGACGTGTTCGTGGAAATACCCAAGCTCCTTGCCTTTATCGGCAATCTGTCCGAATGGAAAGACAAAGTCAATCCGAAGGCAGTGCCGACACGTCGCAGCGTGGACGGTGGCAAGGTAGCGGACCACCACGCCCTGCTCATCACGGGCGAGAAACCGCTGTTCCTCTCCAAAGAGGACAATATCATCTATCAGATGATAGCCGGACGCATAATCGAGGCTTTCTCCGAAAAATGCGTCAAGGACACCGCCACCGTCACGGTGGAGTGTGCTGGAGTGGAGTTCGTGGCAAAAGGCAGCATCATCAGGCAAGCTGGGTGGCGTGCAGTCTATGGCGAGGAAAACAAGGAAGAAATAACTATCCCCAGTTGGCAGGAAGGCGATACGCTGGCACTGAAAGCCGCCTCCATCACGGAGGGAAAGACCAAACCCAAGCCGCTGCATACCGAAGCCACCCTGCTGTCCGCAATGGAAACGGCTGGCAAGGAGATAGAGGACGACGCGCTGCGTCAGGCATTGAAGGACTGCGGCATCGGCACGCCCGCCACCCGCGCCGCCATCATCGAAACGCTTTTCAGACGCGGCTACATGGAACGCTGCAAGAAGTCGCTCGTACCCACCGAAAAGGGGCTTGCCCTCTACTCGGTCGTGAAGACGATGCGCATCGCCGACGTCGCCATGACGGGCGAATGGGAGAAGGAACTGGCACGCATCGAACGTGGGGAACTGCTCGCCGACACCTTCCGTAAGGAGATAGAGGCATACATAAAGGAGATTACCTCCGAACTGCTCTCGTGCGACAAACTGTTCGCACGCAAGGATTCCGGCTGCAAGTGTCCCAAGTGCGGAACGGGCAGTATGCAGTTCTACGGCAAGGTCGTCCGCTGCGACAACGCGGAATGCGGGCTGCCCGTGTTCCGCCTGAAGTCAAACCGTACCCTCACCGATGACGAGATCAAAGACCTGCTTACCGACGGACACACGAAGCTGCTCAAGGGCTTCAAGAGCAAGCAGGGAAAGAGTTTCGATGCCATAGTAGCCTTTGACGGGGACTATAACACGACTTTCGTGTTCCCCGAAAGGAAAAGTAAGGCAACCTCTGCGAGAAGAAGAAAATAATGAGTAACTTTGCCACTGATTCAGAGTAATGAACTGTTCTTCGATACCGGATTACACTCATACTTTGGATTTAGTGGTGGCACTCGGAGGGATACCGAGTGCCTTTTCTTTCTCCTTTCAGACAATTATCCCGGTCATGATTTACCAATCCACTAAATTCCAAAGTAATGAACAACAAGAAGAAAAACGAGGGGCAGACCGACTTTTCCTACTACGGTCTGTACCTGCAGGACTATCTCCGAACAAACAGGTTTGAACAGGCAACCGACGAAGCCTTCATCCGTGAACGCGCCGACCGTGCCGCCGGAACGTATGAATGGGCAAGGCTTGAAGGCTATCCCGCCGATGGTGCGCAGGAACTGGCGATGCGCACGCTGCTGGAGGGGCTTCACTACTCCAAGTACGCCATCCTCCGCGAAGTCGTGGAGAACGAGTTTGCCGATGACGTGCCGGAAGCGAAGCGTGAATCCTTTACCCGAAAACTGCTGCCGCTTGTCGGAAATGTATTCTCCATTTATGACCTCTCGGACGACAATTTCGCCCTGTCGCCCGATTATGACCTGCTCTACACGGAGCTGACGGGGGCAGCTGTCCTCTACATAGAGGAGTATGGCGTTTAACCGCAAACAGAAACTGCGGGAGAATATCGAGGCGATACGGACGGCATTCATCCTTGAGAGGGAACAGAGAGCGGCGACAGCTGAAGAACGGGCAATACTCCGGAAGTATTGCGGTTTCGGCGGTCTGAAATGTATTCTGAACCCCGCAAGGGAACTGACGGATGCCGTCCACTGGGCGAAATCCGACCTCGAACTGTTTGCCCCTACCGTGGAGCTGCACAGGCTGATACGGGAAAACAGCCGGGACGACTTGGAGTACAAACGGTTTGTGGATTCGCTGAAAGCGTCCGTGCTGACAGCCTTCTACACACCGAAAGAGATAACAGACACCATAGCCGATATACTGGCGGATTACAGTGTCCGCCCTGCCCGCGTGCTGGAACCGTCGGCCGGTGTCGGCGTTTTCGTGGACGCCGTGCTGCGGCACAATCCTGACGCGGATGTGATGGCATTTGAAAAAGACCTCCTCACGGGTACTATCCTGCGACAGCTTCACCCCGACAAAAAGATGCGTATAGACGGTTTTGAGAAAATCGAAAAACCGTTCAACAACTATTTCGACTTGGCGGTGTCCAACATCCCGTTTGGTGACATAGCCGTGTTTGACGCTGAATTTCAAAGGAGCGAATCTTTCGGCAGACGCTCGGCACAGAAAGCCATCCACAACTATTTTTTCCTAAAAGGACTGGACACAGTGCGCGACGGCGGCATCGTGGCTTTCATCACGTCGCAGGGAGTGCTGAACAGTGCCAAGACTTCCGTGCGCAACGAACTTTTCAGTCAGGCGAATCTGGTATCGGCAATCCGACTGCCCAACAACCTGTTTTCGGATAACGCGGGGACAGAGGTGGGCAGCGACCTGATAATTCTGCAAAAGAACCTGCACAAGACGGAAATGTCGCAGGATGAACGGCTACTGACCGTGATACAGACGGATACGAAGACAAACCTGACGGACAACGCCTATTTCATCCACCATCCCGAACGTATCGTGCATACGACCGCGAAACTTGATACCGACCCTTACGGCAAGCCCGCTATGGTCTATCTGCACGAGGGGAAAACCGCAGGTATCGCGGAGGACTTGCGACGTATGCTTGACGAGGACTGCCACATGAGGCTTGCCATGCGCCTGTATTCTGGCGTAATCGGGCAGGCACGGGAACGGCTTGCCGTTGAAGCAAAGGTGGAACCCCAAACTGCAAAGCTGGAAACGGTATCTTCGGCACGGGTAGAAGAAATCCACGTGGATAAACCGCAGACACAACCGATAAAGGAAAAACCGGAAATAGAGCCACGCCAACAAAATCACTCGGCAGCCGTGCAGCTCACCCTGCTTGACCTTTGGGGAATGCCCATAGAAGAACCTGTCAAAAAGAAAAAGACAGCGAAGAAAGGAAACACGACAAAACGAACTGTACCTAATCCCAAGCCGCAGGTTACGGCTGTACCTCCTGCTGAAACCGCCAAAGCTATAAACGGGAACAAGGAAACAAAGCCGGAGAATACCATTAAACAAAGCGACCCTGACGATATTTATGCCACACTGGACTGGGAAACCAATCCTCCCATCAACGGCTTTTACGAGATGATGATGGGTTTGACACCGGAACGGCGAAAGGAGCTTCGAAGGCTGGCTGCGGAACATCAGGAGAAACAACGGGTGGGCGGCACGGATGTAAAAGCCGCTCCTGCCATACCGGAAAAAGAAGCGAGGAAACAGCCCGAAGCACAGCAGGAAGTCACCCCCGATCACGTTACGGACAATAATGCAAGTGTGAAACCGGCGACTTCCCTTTTCCCGGAATTTGAAACGGAAAAGCCGAAGGAGAAACCTCTCGACCTTTCTCCCCGTCCGTTTAATGGTATGCTGGAGCCGCACCACCGTGACGGCTCGATGGTGTTGGACGCTTCACGCAATCTCGGCTACCTGAAAGACATCACGCCTTACGGCGCGACATTCCAGCCGCTTGACCTGATCGGTTACCAGAAGGAGAAAGCTATGCTGTATGTATCGCTCCGTGACACATACGAGCGTTTATACAACTACGAAGCGGAGTATCACGATGAAGGGGTGGCGCAACGTGAGGCGTTGAACACCTGCTACGACGAGTTTGTCATGCGCTACGGCAACCTCAACGCCAAACAAAACGTGAAGTTAGTGATGATGGATGCCGGCGGGCGCGACATCCTTTCGCTGGAACGTGCGGAGGACGGCAAGTTTGTCAAGGCGGACATCTTCGAACGTCCCGTTTCCTTCTCGGTGGAGAATCACGCCAATGTCGGTTCTCCCGAAGAAGCCTTGTCCGCTTCGCTCAACAAGTTCGGTACGATCCATCTCGACTATATGCGAGAGATTACCGACAGTACGGAAGAGGAGCTGCTCAATGCCCTCAAAGGACGTGTCTTCTACAATCCGCTCGTAACCGGTTACGAGATTAAAGACCGCTTCATTGCGGGGAACGTGATAGAGAAAGCGGAACGCATAGAGGCATGGATGGAAAATAATCCGGAAAGCGAAAGATTGTCGGATGTGAAACAGGCTTTGGAGGCTTTGAAAGAAGCCGAACCGCAGCGTATCGCCTTTGAAGATCTCGACTTCAACTTCGGTGAACGCTGGATTCCCACGGGCGTGTATGCCGCCTACATGAGCCATCTTTTCGACACGGACGTGAAAATCGCCTATTCCGCCAGCATGGACGAGTTTTCCGTGGCGTGCGGCTACCGCACCATGAAGATCACGGACGAGTTTCTGGTGAAGGGCTATTACCGGAACTATGACGGTATGCACCTGTTGAAACACGCCTTGCACAACACCTGTCCGGACATGATGAAGTCCATCGGCAAGGATGAGAACGGCAATGAAATCAAGGTGCGTGACAGCGAGGGCATACAGCTTGCCAACGCCAAGATTGACGAGATTCGCAACGGGTTCTCCGAATGGCTGGAGGAGCAGTCACCGCAGTTCAAGGAACGGCTGACAACCATGTATAACCGCAAGTTCAACTGTTTCGTGCGCCCCAAGTATGACGGCTCACACCAGACCTTCCCTGACCTCAATCTGAAAGGATTGGCAAGCCGTGGTATTCAAAGCGTTTATCCATCGCAAAAGGATTGCGTCTGGATGATAAAACAGAACGGCGGCGGGATCTGCGACCACGAGGTTGGAACAGGTAAAACGCTGATAATGTGCATTGCAGCGCATGAAATGAAACGTCTGAACTTGGCACATAAGCCGATGATTATCGGTCTGAAAGCCAATGTGGCGGAGATTGCCGCCACCTATCAGGCGGCATATCCGAATGCCCGTATCCTCTACGCTTCGGAAAAGGACTTTTCGACCGCCAACCGCGTGCGTTTCTTCAACAACATCAAGAACAACGACTACGATTGCGTCATCATGTCGCACGACCAGTTCGGCAAGATTCCGCAGTCACCGGAGTTGCAACAGCGCATCCTGCAAGCGGAGCTTGACACGGTGGAGGAAAACCTCGAAGTCTTGCGGCAGCAAGGCAAGAACGTGTCGCGGGCGATGCTGAAAGGATTGGAGAAGCGCAAGCACAACCTTGTGGCAAAGTTAGAGAAAGTGGAACACGCCATCAAGTCGCGCACGGATGACGTGGTGGACTTCAAGCAGATGGGCATCGACCACATTTTCATAGACGAGAGCCACCAATTTAAGAACTTGACTTTCAACACCCGACATGACCGTGTGGCGGGGTTGGGAAACTCGGAGGGAAGCCAGAAAGCCCTGAATATGCTCTTTGCCATACGCACCATACAGGAGCGCACGGGCAAGGACTTGGGGGCTACGTTCCTGTCCGGCACAACCATTTCCAACAGCCTGACGGAATTGTACCTGCTCTTCAAGTATCTGCGCCCGAAGGAACTGGAACGGCAGGATATTCGGTGCTTCGACGCATGGGCGGCGATTTTTGCAAAGAAGACGACCGACTTTGAGTTCAATGTAACGAACAATGTGGTGCAAAAAGAGCGTTTCCGCTACTTCATCAAAGTACCGGAGCTTGCCGCCTTCTACAACGAAATCACCGATTACCGCACGGCGGAGGATGTGGGTGTGGACCGTCCGAGCAAAAACGAGATACTGCACAATATACCGCCTACGCCCGACCAAGAGTATTTCATCAAACAACTGATGGAATTTGCCAAGACGGGTGACGCCACACTGTTGGGCAGGTTGCCTTTGTCGGAAACGGAGGAAAAGGCGAAAATGCTCATCGCCACTGACTACGCGCGGAAGATGGCTTTGGATATGCGTATGATAGACCCCAATTACGAAGACCATCCCGACAACAAGGCGAGCCACTGCGCCAAGATGATAGCGGAGTATTACCATAAATACGACGCGCACAAGGGAACGCAGTTCGTATTCTCTGATTTGGGGACGTACCAGCCAGGCGACGGGTGGAACGTGTACAGCGAGATAAAGCGGAAGCTGACGGCGGACTACGGCATACCGGCAAGCGAAGTGCGCTTCATTCAGGAATGCAAGACTGACAAGGCACGCAAGGCAGTAATAGACGCCATGAACGCCGGGACGGTGCGTGTATTGTTCGGTTCCACCTCTATGCTCGGAACGGGTGTGAATGCACAGAAAAGGTGTGTGGCTATCCATCACCTCGATACGCCGTGGCGACCGTCCGACCTGCAACAGCGTGACGGACGTGGAGTTAGAGCCGGGAACGAGATTGCCAAGCATTTTGCCGGGAACAACGTGGATGTCATCATCTATGCCGTGGAGAAATCGTTAGACAGCTACAAGTTCAACCTGCTGCACTGTAAACAGACGTTCATATCGCAGCTCAAAAGCGGGGCGATGGGCGCACGTACCATCGACGAGGGAGCGATGGACGAAAAATCGGGTATGAACTTCTCAGAGTATATGGCGTTGCTTTCCGGCAATACCGACCTGCTCGACAAAGCGAAATTGGAGAAGCGTATCGCCTCGCTCGAAGGGGAACGCAAGTCGTTCAACAAGGGCAAGCGGGATTCAGAGTTCAAGCTGGAATCCAAAACAGGGGAACTGCGCAACAACACGGCGGTCATCGAAGCCATGACGGAAGACTGGAACCGTTTTCTTTCCGTTGTACAGACAGATAAGGAAGGTAGCCGCCTTAATCTTGTCAAGCTGGACGGCGTGGATTCAACGGACGAGAAGGTTCTCGGAAAGCATTTGCAGGAGATAGCCAAGAACGCCACGACGGGCGGACTGTACAAGGCTGTCGGGGAACTATACGGCTTTCCGATAAAGGTGGTCAGCGAAAGGATGCTCAAGGAAGGATTGGAGTTTACCGACAACCGCTTTGTGGTGGAGGGAAACTACAAGTACACCTACAACAACGGGCATCTGGCGATGGCTGACCCGATAGCCGCCGCACGCAACTTCCTGAACGCATTGGAGAAGATACCTTCCACTATCGACCAGTACAAGGCTAAAAACGAAGCATTGGAGAGGGATATTCCGCAGTTGCAGGAGATAGCGGGCAAGGTGTGGAAGAAGGAGGACGAACTGAAACAGCTGAAGTCCGAGCTTGCCGCGCTTGACCGAAAGATTCAGCTGGAGCTTGCTCCGCCTACTCCGGAAGTCGCCGAAAAGGAGAACGATGGGCAGGAGGTCAAGCCTGTTTCGGAAGGTGTACGGAACGTGCCGCCACAGCACACCGGGGAATCCCCGCAGATACGCAGTCCGGCGAATGAGCGAAGTCCGTCAGGCAACTTCATTGCCGACCGTGTCATCATCGGACGTCCGGGGTTCGGTATTAAAGATGAAAGCCGACCGAAAGGGATAAAGATATGACCCATGCCATTACAGACCGGCCGCACTGCTATGCAGATGCGGTCGGTTTATGTTCTAAGGTGGAAAATTCTACATCCTTTCCTTCCTGTATCTCAAGATAATGTCCTATCTTTGGAAGATAAATATCAATCTATTTAATTTTTATCATGATAACCAACCGTGAAGAAGTGCTTGAAAACGCACTGCGCGTTTTTGCCAAGATGAATTATGAGAAGGCAAGTCAGGTAGAGATCGGAAAAGCCTGCGGGCTGACGAAAGCCGGGCTTGTGTATTATTATCCGATAAAACTGGACCTTTTCGTGGCGGTTATAGATAAATACGTGTTCGGGATGCAATCGGTGGCAAACAAGTTCCGGTTCAAGGCTGCCACCCTGTCGGAATTTATCGAACAATATATAAAAGGTGTGGAACAGACCATGCGGAAACTCATATCGCTTCTTGATGACGGCAACAATCCGGCAGGATGCAGCTTCAACTTCTATTATTACCATCTTATGATGCAGGTACGGCTTTATTATCCGGATGTGGAGGAAAAGATAGCAGGCATGTTCCGGCAGGACTACGAGTTTTGGAGAGCCGCCATACAGTCGGCACAGGACACCGGGGAGATACGGCAGGATGTGGACATCGAGGACACAGCCATGATGTTCCGGCAGGTGTTTTTCGGTCTGTCCTTTGAGCAGTCTTTTTTGAGGGGGCTTGACATACAACGGCTTGCAAGGGAACTGCGCTTCGTCTATTCGCTGTTAAAAGCCTGAAATGTTAAAATTCGAGCGGTTTTGTGTTTTCAGCCGCTTTTTTTTGCGTTAAAAACAAACCAATCGGTTTGTTTTTCGGATTATTTCGCTAATTTTGGGGTCATGGAATCTATAGCCGGGAAATTATGGATAAGATACTAAAACAACGTGGCAGCATCGTCCTGCATAAAGACAGGTACAACGGTGAGGAGTGCATCCGGGTGGACTACGCGGACAGCCAAGCCATAACCCTGCTGCTGGCACAGGACACCGACGTGGCTGCGGTCGTGGACGGCTCCGGCTACATTCCAGCCACCGTTTTCCGCCTTCCTGCCTTCTATGACCGCTATTCTCCGCACGCCTATATTGACTACAGCCGGGTATATATACGCCATCCCAAACCACGACGGGAATATGTGCTGCCGAAAGGCTATCTCGAATTGCTGGAACAGAAGCGTTACAGCCCCTCGACTGTCAAGACCTACAAGGCTTATTTCAGCGACTTCATGGAATATCACAAGGGGCGTAACATCGACCGTCTGAAAGTGGCGGACATCAACAGTTACATACTCTATCTTGTGAACGAGAAAAAAATCTCGGTATCACAACAGAACATGCGCATCAACGCCATCAAGTTCTATTACGAGCAGGTGAAAGGCGGCAAACGGCAATACTATGGTGGAATCACCCGTGCCAAAGAGTACAAGAGCCTGCCGGAAGTGTTGAGCCGGGATGAGGTGCGTCGTATCCTTTCGTGTCTGACGAACCGGAAACATCACTGTATGATTTCGTTGATATATTCCACCGGATTGAGAAGAAGCGAGCTGCTCAACCTCACTCCGCAGGATATTGTCAGTGAACGGATGCTGGTCCGCATCATGGGCAAGGGCAAGAAATGCCGCTACTCGTTGTTATCGGAAAAGGTGCTGCACGAGCTTCGGGAATATTTCAAGGAATACCGTCCGAAAAAATGGCTGTTCGAGGGCGATACCCCCGGCGAGAAATATGCGGCAAGCGGGCTGGTGAAAGTGTTGAAAGAAGCCGCCGACCGTGCGGGCATCAAGCACCGGGTACACGTACACATGCTCCGCCACTCCTTTGCCACTCACCTGCTGGAGCAGGGAACGGACCTGAGAACCATACAGGAGTTGCTGGGACACAACGACATCAAGACAACAAGTATCTATCTCCATGTAACAAGTGCCCACAAGTCGAGCATACCGAATCCGCTTGATTCATTGGACGATTCATGAATGTTGTCCCGTCATTATATTGTGAGAGTAAGAAAGAATAGATTACGGCAATGTTTGATATGATACATCAATAAATGAAAAAAGAGGTCAGATACATAACAAGAAAGTCAATCAGGAACATACAAATCTGTTGTATATGGATGTATGTATTTTTTTCGGGAGTTCGAGTGTACGCCTCGACTACCGCAGACTCCGTGTATTTCCACATAAAGGCAGACACAATACGGGAGATCCGTGCGGGACAAGTGGTGGAACTGACGTATGCTTTGGTCAATTCCCAGTTCGACACGGCTTCTTATCCGGTATTCAATGACAACATTGAAGTGGTGAGTGGTCCGAAACAACATAAATGTAGCAGTTACATACTTGTGAACGGAGTGGGAAGCAAGAGTGATGAAACCTGTTTCAGCTATCTTGTGCGGTTCAGGAAAAGCGGCGAGATTCAGCTCCCTGCCGCATCTGTAACGGTAGGGAGCCGTACCTATACCACTCCTGAATGTCGTGTGCATGTAAATCCTGCCGAAGTGGACAGAAGAAGATTGAAATGCAGTTTGAATGTGGAGCAACTGGTCGGAGATTACGTGAGATACTGTGCCACCCTTACCTGCAATACTCGTCCCGATCAGAATCCTCCGTTGTTGTCAATTAACGGGGAAACAACCCGTCCAAGCAGCACATCCTATTCAGGTTCAGAAGGCAAGGAAGAATATGTTTACCGGTATTATTTTAACAGCGAAGGCTATAAAGTAGCTTGCGAGAAACTGACCTTTGGAGGGAAAGCATATAAACTCCGACCACGAAAGTGCAAAAAGAGGCATTAACAAAAGGTGCAGCTATTATTCCTTTATGTGCTATTATCGGGCTGGTCTATGTGCTGAAATACAAGGAAAAGAGATTCACCTTGTTCTCTTGTATAGGATTGGTTATTGGGATAGGATGAGCAATTTATATGCTACTGATAATAAGGTCAATGTAAATCAAAGTAATATGAAACTGAAATATATATTGAATGCTATAATATTTGTTTTGGCATTATCTTTTTTGTCTATGTGTATATTTAAGACTACAGAGTTAAGTTTGAAATGTATGCAATTTGCTGTATCTATCTCCTGTATAGGTGCAATGTTTTCTACAAAAAGATATAGATACATATTTGCATCTATTGCTTTAATCATTATAGGAATATCTTTTTTACTTTAAATGTCCATAATAACGATAATGATTTGATTGTTGCTAATAGAGATTAGGAAACACACCTGCTGGGTGTCGTTTACCAAAACAAACAACACCAACAGGTGATCTTATAAATACATTAATAATAATTAAGTTCGTAACAAGATTCATATATAATCAACTACATATAATACTCAATATGGAAAATATAGAAACAATAGCTTTTATAGGTAGCAGTGACTTAATAGGTAATTTACAGTTATGTATAGACCATATAAGCTATGCTATACCTAATATTATGAATAGTGTATCGGGTCAATATAATGTTAGATGTGTGTTTGAGAAAGTTGAAAATCAATTAACATTTAGTGATTCTATATTAGGTGAACTGATAAATCAAGAAGTTTTAGGGAAGGTATATATGAACGATAAGTCAGATATAAGATTGTTGTTCCCAAATGGAACTTTGCCCGAATATAGAATTAATATGAAATTACAAGGAGAATTTAATGTAGGAGTCAAGATTTTCAAAGACAAGCCAGCTCAGACATTACCATTTATAGATGTACTTCCAATACCTGTCGAAATCATCACTATTTATTTCTATTTTTCTGAAACGAAAGTAAATGAGAAATCGGATTCCTTTGTATTTGACAAATATTTTGATTCTTATGATTATCTCGGTTTCTGTCTTGTGGACTTACCGAAGATGAATGAAATAATAACTCGAAAGTATGGCAATCAGAAATTGGATTTAATCGACGAATTTTCAAACACAGAGCTAATCGACGAACTATTTGAAGAAGAAATAATCATAATAACTTGGGGCATTCATCCATATTCATATCCAATTTACAGCACTGAAGATACAGACTCTATCCGTCCTTTATTGGGACGGAAGTTCAGCCAAGAAGGTTGCTTTCGCATAAAAGAAGACATAAAAGAATTGAGCTTAATTCCAGGATATGCACTAAGAAAGTGGCCGGAATTTACACAAAAAGAATGGACAAAAATTTCATTATATGGCAAAGGTGAAATAGTACACTTAACCCCTTATATTCTTGAAGATTCTGAATTTGAAACAGTATCAGTTTCATTCTTAATTCATAGAAGTAAGGGAGATTTGAAAGAGAGTATTCCTCTACTGAATGTGAATCTTTTATACGAATAACAACATTGAAAATCGTAGTTGTTGGATGATAATTATTATTAATATGCCAAGTTAGCTGCTAACGCAGCTCCTTGTCAAGCCATTAGTGATAACAGCATAATTTACAAATTCAAAATATATAGGTATATGATTGTATGTGCAATAACTATTATACTCATAGCGATTTTACTCTCGCTATTCTTGTTTAGGAAAAAAAAGTGCAGTATCGGAAAGAAAATAATATTGATAGTATGCTTTTCGATAGGCATGTATATTTTGTTCAGTATCATTATGCTGCTATATTTCTTCTTAGGTGATTTCTCTGCAGAAGAATTATGGTAAAAATATCACTAACAACGCAGGGTAACGGCAAGCCGTTCCCTGCTGAACCATTAATAATAAAGATAATTAAAGTATGGATGATATTACAAAAAAAACGATTGAAAAACTTGTCCTAAACTTTATTTCAGAAATGAATGAATGGGAGAAGT
>OOCP01002223.1_pt1 | contig 16961 bp, 13 predicted proteins | sample 1671511 | NCBI WGS metagenome assembly OOCP01 (sample SAMN06348164, study PRJEB24527) | human gut metagenome | biome: human gut; feature: ankylosing spondylitis patient; material: feces | host: Homo sapiens | place: China | collected 2015-10 | reverse complement strand
AAAAACAACAGCCAGCTATCTTATCCCGACAGGGCATGGCCTCTTCTCTGTATTCCCTCTCCGGCTGAAACGAACTCCTGTCGCGCAGCCTCCCCACCAGTCAACATTTTTGCGGGTGGCGGTCTGGGGGAAGGCGCTTTTTATAAAAAACGCCTTCCCCCAGATTCCTCCCCAAAAGGATAGTATATGGAACTCCCCCGCAAACCGCCTCGACAATTGAAACTCGGCTCCGTCCGTATCGGCGGAGGTGCACCCATTGCCGTCCAGAGCATGGCGAATACCGACACGCGGGACGTGGAGGCCACCCTCGGCCAGATCAAACGCTTGCATGACGCGGGCTGCGAAATCGTGCGCGTCGCCGTACCCGACGAGACGGCAGCCAGGGCCCTGCGCGCCATTCATGACGCCAGCCTCATCCCGGTCATCGCGGACATTCATTTTGACTACCGTCTGGCCCTCATGGCACTGGAAGCGGGATTGGAAGGCTTACGCATCAACCCCGGCAACATCGGCGAACGCAAAAACGTGGAAATGGTGGTCGATGCCGCCAAAGCGCGGGGCGCGGTGATCCGCGTGGGCGTCAACAGTGGTTCGGTAGAAAAACGGCTGCTGGAGCAGTACGGAGGCCCCACCCCGCAAGCAATGGTTGAAAGCGCACTCGGGCATGTCCGCATCCTTGAGGAACACGGCTTTTACGATACGAAAATTTCCATCAAGTCGTCTTCGGTCCTCAATACCATTGAATGTTACCGGCTATTATCGCAACGCTGCGATTACCCGCTGCACCTTGGCGTCACCGAGGCGGGCGGCGTGCTGCGCGGAGCCATCAAATCCTCGGTCGGCATGGGGGTCCTCCTCAGCGAGGGCATCGGCGACACCCTGCGCGTCTCTTTGACGGCTGCCCCGGAAGAAGAGATGACCGTGGCGTGGGAACTGCTCCGCGCCCTCGGATTGCGCCAGCGCGGGCCGGAAATCATCTCCTGCCCCACCTGCGGGCGTACGGAAATAGATCTCATCGGCCTCGCTCAAGAAGTGGAGCGCCGCCTGCGCACGGAAAACGCGCCCATCAAGGTCGCGGTCATGGGCTGTGTGGTGAACGGACCCGGCGAGGCGCGGGAAGCCGATCTCGGCATGGCGGGAGGCCGCGACAAGGGCATCATCTTCCGTAAAGGCGAAGTCATCCGCTCCGTGCGCGGGCAGGAAGCCCTGCTTGCCGCATTCATGGAAGAACTGGATAAACTGCTTGTCGAGCGACGAGACTTGTAGCTGTCCGGCGATAACAAAAGGGAGGTTGAAGCCTCCCTTTTGTTGCTCTTTCCACCATCCGGAACCGAGGTCAGGAAACGCGTTTCCCTGTGTTGTACCGATCAGGCAATGCGCGCCGCTCGCCACTTGCCGCTTTTCTCGGCTCAGTGGCTTTGAAGAGGCTCTACCTTTTTCTCCACCGTACCAGACGCAAAATACGCTCGTCGGCATTCCCTGAGAGAATCGCGTAACTCGATACCGCGACAACGATGACCGTGCCGTGCACGGCGCGAGTCCAGAATCCCGACAGGCCGGAACTGACGATGCCCGCCTCGATCATCCCGACGATGGCGATGCCGATCAACGTGCCGTACAGCCTCCCGGAGCCTCCGAATACGCTGGTCCCACCGATGAACACGGCGGCGAACACCAGCAGCATGTACCCGTCTCCCTGTGTGGGCCACCACGACCCCATTTCCATGCATCCGATGGCCCCGGCAAAGCCCGCTATGCCGCCCATGAGCGTGTGTACGCCAAGACGGGCCGCCGGGACGTTGATGCCGAGCCGGGATGCGATGTCCGCCTGCTCGCCCGTAAACCGGATGGCGTCGCCGAGCGGGTGGCGGTTCAGGAGAAGCCAAAGGGCAAGCGCCATTACAATCAGCCAGAGCGATTGCATGGGCAGGAAGCCGCCAAGCCTCCCTGCCAGCACGCTATGCATGGGGCTTCCCCCCAGATCCGCCAGCCCGAGTGCGAGTCCCTGGCTCAGCAGCATGACAGCGCCGCGCCAGAAAAACTGCGTCCCGATGGTCGCTATGATGGACGGCACGCCGACATACGCGACCAGAAAGCCGTTGCAGAGACCGATCCCCAAGCCGATCAGGATGGCGACGATGACGCCGAGCCAGACCTGCCCCGTGTGTATCGCCGTGAGCGCAAAGCCGAATCCGGCTACCGCCAGCGTCGAGGGGAAACACAAATCCATCTCCCCCGCCGCGACCACCAACGTGAGCCCGAGCGCCAGAAAACCGTACAGGGGCAAGGTTGAAAGCAGGCTCTCGTACATGGGCCACGCCAGAAACGCCCGCGCGCCCGTCATCATGAACAGCGCAAGCAACGCCAAGAACAACCCCGTCAGCCACAGCTGGTTGCGTGTGCTTGCGGGCAACGCCCGCCGGATGCGCCCGCCCATCACGCACCTCTCCCTTCGGCGAGGGACAGCAGCCGTTTCGTCAGATCCGCCGGGGACGTCCCCTCGCGCCGTACTTCACCGACCGTCCTGCCCTTATCCATGAACAGGAACCGATCCGCCACATCATACGCCTGATGCACATGGTGGGACACCAGCAGCACGGAGCGCCCCTTGTCCCGCAGGGCCTGGATGAATTCCAGAACGCGTTTCACCTCTTTTAACGAGAGGGCCGTGGTGGGTTCGTCCAAGATGACCAGCCGCGCCCCGAAATACATGGCCCGCCCGATCGCCAGCGCCTGCCGCTCGCCGCCGGACAACACCCGTACGTCGGCATCGGGGTCCAGCCCCGCCCCGCCGAGCCCGAGCCACTCCCCCAGCATCACCCGGGTTGCCTCGCGTTCGGCGGCAATGTCGATGAATCCCCAGCGCGTCCTCACGTGGCGCCCCACAAACATATTCCTCCAGAGCGACTGCCCCTCGCACAGGCAGCGATCCTGATGCACCGTCTCGATGCCCATATCCCGGGCCTTGCGGACGCTGTATTTCGCCAGATCAACGGGATTCCCCCCAAACCGGAACGTGCCGCCGTCGGGACGCCCGGCCCCGGAGAGCAGGCGGACGAACGTGGACTTGCCCGCGCCGTTATCGCCAAGCAGGGCCACGACCTCACCTTCCGCCATGTCCAGATCGGCGTGCCGCAACGCCGCCACCGCTCCGAACGATTTCCGTATCCCTCTTACACTGAGCAGCATTCCCATAACGCATCCATGTCACTTTGACGCCCCGCATCAGCGGGAGTTCCGCCGCGCAGCCGCTGGAAAAACATCTCTCGACCGCCATGAGACAAGCCTTCCACTTTGACCGTATTTTCAAAGACAATCTGTGCCGGAAGAGACTGCGGGCAAGGATTTGATAGGCACGAACGTCTTTGAAAGGAGAGAGGTTCCGCGCTGGCGGTTTTGGGGAAGGGAAGCGCTCCTCAAGGAAAACGCTCCGCTCCCTTCCCCAATGCCTCTCTATTCTTTCAAAAGTAAAAAAGCGCTAGCCTGCCTGTCCGGAAAAAAGAAAAGGGGATACTTCTTCAGAAGCTCCCTTCTCCCTTTTGGGGGCGTTTCCTCTACCGCAAGCCCTGCTTGGCAAAGGCGGACACCGCGCCGATATTGGCGGCGTCCACGATGCCGCCGCCCGTATCGATGCTGAATCCGGTAAAACCGTACTTTTTGCTCAACACGGTCTGTACGACGCCGAAGTAGCCCATCACATACGGCTGCGCTTCGGAAACAAGCTGGACATAGCCGTTTTCAATGGCCGCCGCCGTCGCCGGAGACAGCGAGAATCCCGCCACATATACCGTATTCGGCTTGACGCCCGCGTTCTTGAGGTGGTTGCCCATCTGCGCGGTCAGGGAGCCGTGATCCACGATGATGACCTTGGTGTCGGGGTGACGCCCGAGCTGCCCCGCCACGACCGGGGCACCGAGCACGGGGTCCTTGTCGATTTCTGGGGTGATTTCCTGATAATCCACGGTCACGCCCGCCTGTTCCAGCATTTCGACGATAGCCTGCGCGCGCCGCCCGCGATCGGGGATGCGCTTCAGGCCCCAGACAAAGGCGCGGTCGCCTTTCTTCAAGTTCGTGCGGCGCAGCACTTCCTCAGCGAGAGCCTTGCCCTGCGTGTAGTTGTCCGTCCCCACATAGCCGAAACCCTTGGCGCGATGCCGAGCCTGCGTTTCCGGCAAGGCCGTGTCGATCGAGGTCACGACGATCCCCTGCTTGACCGCAGCATCGACCAGCGGGCCGAATGCGGCGTCGCCGGGATGCCCCATGACGACGATACCGTCCGGACGTGCGGCCACGGCATTGCGGAAATGCGTGATCATGGTTTCAGGGTTCCAGTCGGAATACAGCAAACGCAGCTCGCACCCCATATCGGCGGCAGCGGCCTTGGCCCCGTTCTGAACGATGGTGCCGTAACCATCCCCTACGGAACCGCCCGTATCAAACCAGATCGTCATGCCTTCGCCCGTTTTGGCGAACGCCGTGCCGCACAGCAGGCTCAGGGCCAACAGGCCCAACATCAGAATACGTTTCATGAGCAACTCCTTTTTCCGATTCTCTTCCATACCGCTTCCAAAGGCGCGGCCAGCTCTCAAAGCAAACACCGTCGCCCCAAGCGAATCTATGATTTTCCAGCAACAACGACGCCACCGACACGAGCGGCCGGGTAAACCCCACAAGTATGCAAAGGCCTCTTCTGCGCGGCAGTCGCGGTAGGCCCCAAAGGGCCTTCCATTTGTCCGGCATTCCGTAAAAACAGCCCTCAACGCTGCCGGACCCGTCTTCAAGAACGGACCGATAACCGGGCACGCTACGGACGAATGGCCGTCTCCGCAAGCCCCAAACGGGCACGGCATCCAGCGTGGCGGTTGTTCCGCCGGCTTGCTTGGGGTCCAAAGTATAAGGGGCAAGACGCTGGCGGAACTATGGCAAACGCCCGTCGAACTTTCAAGCGGGCCTGCTCCGCCCCCTCTCCACATAAGCCCATCCGAGGGGGGAACGTCCCTTCCCTACCGGACGTCAAAACCATCCGTTTCCGGCAGGCTAGTTCTTAGAAATCGTTCTTAATAAAGAAGATTCAGTATCCGCCACAAAAGACTGCTCTCTTTTTATGGAACAAGAATACGCTCTCTGAACAAAAACTTTTTTTGATTTTTCCTCACTTTACACGCTTTCTTGAGGCAACCTCGTGTTTTCAAAAGTGTTTTCCTCCCTTTCTTCTGAATACAATTTTTTTGACCTTTTTTTCGTGTTGCCGATCCGTAACCTCAATCCTGCCTTTTCACAAAATATCCGCCGTTTCGGGGCTCGATTACCCAAAAAAGAACGAGTGTTCTTTCAAGTTATTAGCCTCACTTTTGGTATGGGAAACAAGAAGGGGTGATATCCCGTATTCCTCTAACACGGCATTTTTCCCGTTCTTCACGTTTTTCCTTTGATGCCGGAAAAATCGTGCTGTTCCTTTTAGGACAATACCCAGTCTGAGCACGGGGTAATACCCGTTCCAAGCGGAGCGCCTTTACAGAACGTGATTTCGCGGTATGCTCCTGCCCAAAAGTAGCTTCACACCCAGTGGGGGACTGTATGGAAGATCAGAAACGGTATGATTGGGAACCTTCTGTCAGAAAGCTCGGGGAAACGGAGATGTTGCCCGAAACGGCATGGCAGGAGGAATGGCAGATTTCTCCGGACTGCGAATCGTTCGCGGCGGTTTCTGCCCTCGAAGACGGCACTTTTACCGTACGCTTGAACGGTGCGTTGTGGGAAACGCGCACCGACAAGATGTATAACTGCCAGTTCGCCCCCGACGGGCGGCTGACGGCTCTGTCTCAGAGCGACGGCGAGTGGGCCATTGTGGTCGACGACGCGGAAAGCGAAGAACACGCCGACTATTTGTGGGGAACCCGGTTCAACAAGGCCGGGACCATCGCCGTGCCCATGCAGACCGGCATGGAATACGGGATGCTGGTCGACGGCGCGCCGTGGGAACAGCTCTACACCGCCGCCACCGATTTCGTCCTTTCGGAAACCGGCAAAACCGCCGCCGTGGTCCAGACCGCCGGGCTTGGCCAGGCCGATCTGGAAGGCTTCAGCAAGGGCATCTATACCATCGCCGTCGACGGCCAAGCATGGGAAGAGTGCTACCTGAACGCGTGGTCGCCCTGCTTCGACAGGGAAGGCCACCGGGTCGCCAGCACCGTGCGCGTCACGCCGTACGAATATACCATTTCCATCAACGGCCAGCGCTGGAGCGAAACCTACCCCTGTGCGTGGGAACCCATCTTCGAGCCCAAATCCGGCGACGTCATCGCGCCCATCCGCAAGGAAGGCAAATGGGGCCTCGCCCGCAACGGCTCCCTCTTCTGGAAGCCCATGTTCGCGCAGTGCTGGGCGCCTCAGGCCGCCGCCACCGACGGCGAATACATCTGGGCCGTCGCCGCGCCTTCCTACGGCACCTTCACCGTGGCCTGCAACGCCACCCCGTGGAACTGCCGTTTCCCGTCCGTGACGGATCTCGTCCTGTCCCCGGACGGCAAGCACGCCGCCGCCCTCGGCAGCCAGAACAACAGCCGGTTCCAGATCGCCGTGGACGGCAAAGTGTGGGACGATGCCTTTGATATGGCGTGGCCCGTCGTGTTCTCGCCCGCCGGGGACCGCGCCGCCGCCAAGGTCCGCCGCTACGGGAAGTTCGCCCGGTACGTCGACGGCAACGCCGTGATCGAAAACCTCGACGGCGTGTGGAACCCCACGTTCAGCCCGGACGGCACAGTCCTGCTGTTCTGTTCCCTCAAGGACGGCGTGTTCTCCCGCCACACCGTGCGGCTCTAGGCATCCAACTGCAACAAGGAACTCATCATGAATGCCCTGTACAATTTTGCGGTAGGCCCGCTGGCATGGATCGCCTTCACGGTGTGCATCGGCGGGATGATCTGGCGGCTGTGGTCGCTCGGACGCCTCGCCCGCCAGCGCGACGCCTCGGCCCTCGCCTACATGAACTGGAAAGACTCGCTGACGTCGATCATCCGCTGGACGCTGCCCTTCTCCACCTGCGGCTGGCGCGAGAACCCGCTGCTGACCGTGGCGAACTTCGTGCTGCACATCGGCATCCTGCTCGCCGTGCTGTTCTACTCGGCCCACAACGTCATGTGGGACTACAATTTCGGTTTTTCCCTTCCTTCCCTGCCCGACGGCTTTATGGACGCCGTCACCCTAGCTACCATTCTGGCCTGTCTGGTCCTCGGCTGGCGCCGACTGGCAGTCCCGGCGTCAAGCTACGTGACCCGACAGGCCGATTGGTTCTCCCTGCTGCTCGTCACCGGCGTCATGGTGACCGGCTTTGCCTCCGCGCACGGGTTCGGAAGCGAAAGCTTCATGGCTCTGCTCCACGTGCTGTTCGGCGAGGCGATCCTCATCTGCCTGCCCTTCACGCGCCTGAGCCACGCCATTCTGATTCCCTTCACCCGCGCCTACATGGGTTCCGAATCCATCGGCGTCCGTCGTACCTGCGACTGGTAATTTTGGAGGCACACGATGGGTATTGAAAAACGCTTAATCGAAGACGCCAACCTGACGCGCGGCATGCAGCTTGCCACGCCGGAGCGCATCACCAAAGTGATCCGCGACGTCCTGAAGGGCGAGGTAGGCGCGCGAGTCAAAGTATACGAACAGACCTGCATGCGCTGCGGCGCCTGCGCCAAGGCCTGCCACTTCAGCCTTTCCCATCCGGACGACGCGTCCTATACGCCCGTCGCCAAGCTCGACAAGACCATCTTCAAGATGGTCCGCGAGAGCGGGAAGCTCAACGCCGAACAGATGCGGGGCATCGCGCAGATCGCGCACACCGAATGCAACATGTGCCGCCGCTGCATCCATTACTGTCCCGTGGGCGTGGACATCGCCTACCTGATGAGCCTCGTGCGGCGCATCTGCAACAAGCTCGGCATCACCCCGACCTTCATTCAGGACACCGCCAACAGCCATTCCGCCACGTTCAACCAGATGTGGGTGCGCGAAGACGAATGGATCGACAGCCTCGTCTGGCAGGAAGAGGAAGCCCGCGAGGAATTCCCCGGCATCCGCATCCCGCTCGACAAGGAAGGCGCAGACTTCATGTACTCGGTCATCGCGCCCGAGCCGAAGTTCCGCACGCAGCTCATCTATCAGGCCGCCGCGATCTTCCATCAGGCGGGCAGCGACTGGACCATGCCCTCCCGCCCCGGCTGGGACAACAGCGACATGTGCATGTTCACGGGCGACTACGAAATGATGGGCCGCATCAAGCGCGCCCACTTCGAGCTGGCCCAGAAGCTGCGCGTCAAGCGCATCGTCATGGGCGAATGCGGGCACGCCTTCCGCTCCGTGTACGATCAGGGCAACCGCTGGCTCGGCTGGAAGGACTCCCCGGTCCCGGTGGTCCATGCCATCGAGTTCTATTGGGAGCTCATCAACGAAGGCAAGATCAAGATCACGCACCAGTTCGAAGATCCGGTCACCATCCATGATCCCTGCAACACCATCCGCGGCCGCGGCCTTGCCGACAAGCTGCGCGACGTGGTGCACTTCCTCTGCGCCAACGTGGTCGAAATGACGCCCAACCGCGAGCACAACTTCTGCTGCAGCGCGGGCGGCGGGATCATCAACTGCGGCCCGCCCTTCAAAAGCGTGCGCATGGAAGGCAACCGGGTGAAAGCCGATCAGCTCCGCAACACCGGAGTCCACACTGTGGTCGCCCCGTGCCACAACTGCCACGGCGGACTGGAAGACATCATCAAGCATTACAAGCTCGGCATGCACACCAAGTTCATCGGCGACCTCATCTATGAACTGATGGAAAAGCCCGAAGTATAGTCAGCCCGCGAGGGGCCTTCCCGGCACCGGGAGGGCTCCCCGCAGCGCTCCGGACCCCGTACACCGCTTTTGGAGGCGCCGCCTCCGTGAATCACTGGAGTGAACTATGCCCCTGCACGCCCTTGCCCGCGCCGGTCTCGCCGTCACGCTGCTGCTTGGCCTCGTCGGGACGGCCCATGCGCTGACCCTGAAATCCGAAGAGTTCAAGACTCACCGCCGCCCCGCCGTCACCTTCGATCACGACAACCATAACGAGCGCGCCAAGATCGAAGACTGTATCGTCTGCCACCACGGCGGCGAAAACGGCGTCATAGACCCCGAGGTGAGCTCGGAAGATCAGCCCTGTTCCGAATGCCACAAGGCCAACATGCCCAGCGGACGCACGCCGCTCATGCGTGCCTACCACAAGAACTGCATCGAATGCCATACGGCCCAGAACAAGGGCCCGACCACTTGCGGCGCTTGCCACAAGTAGGACAGGATCATGGACGCCATCCGGCTGCATTCTGACGGGACGCTTTCGTCCGAAGCCCCATTCGCGGGGCTTCTCCGGATGAGGCTCGAACTCGACGGAGACGTTACGCTGCGCTCGTTCTTCAGGCTGCTCAAGCGGAATCCGCTGGCGCGGGAACTGGTCCCCGGCCTTGGCGACGCCCTCGCCGAAGCCGAAGCCTGCCCCGCCTCCGGCTGCCGCTATCCCGGCCTCGAAGCCCTGCGCCTCGGCAAACGCGTGGAATTGACGGGATTTCCCGGCACGCCCCGCGTGGACGTCTACCTTGCCGTCGAAGGCGTCGGCGACGAACTGCCGGAACTGCGTTTTTTCCGCCTGCGGGACATGCTGGACACCCCGTTGCAAACGGGGACGGCCCGGCATGTCCTGCTCGGCGAGACAGCGACCGCGTTGGACGCGGAAACCAGCTTTACAGTGTTTGATCTGTTGGAAGGCATGGGCTGGGAACTCGGGTTCCAAGGCGGCTCACTCACCTGTAATCTCAAGGAGTAGCGAGATGTTGTTCAAGAACATCCTGTTTGCGAGTTCGGGAACGGCCGGCAGCGACAACGCCGCGAAACTGGCTTTTGGGTTGGCGGAAAAGCAGCAGGCGGAACTGACGCTCTACCATTGCTGCGGCGTCCCCTCCCGTGGGTTCACCACCAACGTCACCGATACCCGCAGCGGCAGCCTTGAGCAGCCGGATGAGGCGTATCAGGAGATGGTGCGCGAAGAACTCAATACGGCCTACGCCTATCAGATTGAAGCCTGTACCCGCCCCTTCCGCATGGAACTGAGCGTGGGTATGCCTTCCACCGAAATTTTGCGCTACGCCCGCCAGATCAAGCCCGATCTCATCGTCATGGGCGCGAGCAGCGCCGCCAGCGATCCCAACGCCGCCCGTATGCGCTCCATCGTGGGCAACACGGTGCGCGCCGTGGCAAAGAAGGCCCCCTGCCCGGTGCTCATCGTCAACCGCCCCTGCACCACCTGCTGGCACCTGTTCTCGAACATCGTCTTCTGCACCGACTTCAGCGAAGCAGCCAACCATGCGTTCCGTTTCGCCCTGAATACCGCCCGCCAGCTGAACGCCAAACTGTACATCACGCACGCCGTCGACATCACGTCCATCCAGGGCATGACGATGGACCAGTCCGAGATCGAGCGCCATGCCGAGCAGATGCGCGAGAAGATCGACAAGCTGTACCTGTCCAAGCTCGACGGTTTCGCCAACGCCGAGGTCATTGTGCGCGAAGGCATTCCCTATGTCGAAATCCTCAAGGTCGCCCGGGAGAACGAGGCGGATCTCATCGTCATGGCCCACCATTCCTCGGATCTGTCCGATGACGACGCGGACATCGGCTCCACGGTGGAACAGGTTGTGCTGCGTTCCGCCTGTCCCGTCGCCAGCGTGACCCGGCCCGAGGCCCGGTGACATGGACGGAAGGCGTGCTCTCGTCATTGATGACGAGGTCCATTTCCGGTACTTTCTCAGAGTGCTCCTCGAAAAGGCCGGGTTCGCCGTGAAGATGGCCCGCAACGGGATCGAAGCGCTGGACGTGCTCCGCTCGTGGAGGCCGGACGTCATCACGCTGGACGTCATGATGCCGGAGCAAAGCGGCCTGACCTTTTACGGGGCCGTCTGCCGCGACGAGGACTGGAAACGCATTCCCGTGGTCATGCTGTCCGCCGTGCCGATCTCCGTCCGGGAACATGCGTTCGCCACGATCGGCCTGACGCAGGGCCCGCTTCCCGCCCCCGCGGCCTGCCTTGAAAAACCGTGTACGCCGGAAGCCCTGCTTGAGGTCGTCAACCGGCTCGTTCCCGAACCAACCACCGCCTGATCCGAACGCAAGGAGAAGCCCCATGCCCAAGAAGATCCTGACCATCGACGACGACCCGTATATCGTCAAGTACATCACCGAAGTTCTCTCCGACAACGGCTACGCGACCTGTTCCGCATCCAGCGTCGAGGAAGCCCTTTCCGTCCTCGAAGCCGAAAGGCCCGATCTCGTCACGCTGGACATGGAAATGCCCGACGAATGGGGGCCGCGCTTTTACCGCAAGATGTCCATGAACCCCGCATTCAAGGACACGCCCGTCATCGTGATCAGCGGCCTCCAGGGCATCCACCTCGCCATCCGCAACGCCGTGGCCACCCTCCAGAAGCCCTTCGATCCCGAAGAGCTGCTCTCCATCGTCAACCGGGTGCTTGAGTCCAAGGACGCCGCCCGCAAGGCCATGGACGGGGAATAACCGTTTCCGTTCCGGCGGTTCCCTGCGGACCGCCGGAAACCGGGGTTGACGATGCATAGCCGATTCGGAGCCTACCGCCTCATGGTCAAGACCATCACCATGACGGCGCTGCTGTTTCTCGCCGGGGTGGGGGCCGTTCTGTGGCTGATGCCCTACGAATGGCTCTGGATTATCCTGCCCGCCGTTACCCTGCTCCTTTGCGCCGTCTCGGTGGCCCTTTATTGGTATGAAGTGCGTCTGCCCATCGGCCGCATGATCGCCAGCATGCAGGCCATGCGCGAAGGGCAGGCCGTCACCCTCGACGACGCCCGCCGCGACGACGAATTCGGCCAGCTCGCGCGGGCCATCGTTGAATTCAGCATCCGCAATCAGCACCACCTCGAAGAAGTGCGCCGCCGGAAGGACGACTTCCAGCGGCTGTTCGACATGGTCCCCTGCGGCATTTCCGTGCAGGACCGCGAATACCGCCTCCTGCGCTGGAACCACAGCTTCGCCGTCCGGTACGATCCGCAGCCGGGCAACACCTGCTACGAGGTCTACAAAGGACGGACCACCCCCTGCCCCGAATGCTCGGTCCAGCGCACATGGGAGGAAGGGGCCGTCCAGTGCAATCAGGAAAGCCGCGTCAACCCCGACGGGACGCGGGACTACTGGTTCGTGCAGACCGTGCCCCTGTTCGACAAGGACGGCAACGTGTCCTCGGTTATGGAAATGAGCATCGACATGACGCTCATCCATACCCTCCAGCACCAGCTGCAGGCGTCCGAGCGCACCCACAAGGCCATTTTCGACAGCATCCCCAATGCCGTCTTCCTCCTGGACGCCGCCGAGCTCACCATCCTCGACTGCAATCCCGCTTCCGTCAAAATGTACGGGCGCCAGCGGGAAAACGAACTGATCGGGCGCGGCATCCTCGATCTCTTCCTGCCCGAGGAGCGCGAGCAGTACGCCTCCCAGCTGCGGGCCTTCACCGTCTTTTCCGGCGTGACGAACATCAAGGCCGACGGCACGCCCCTGCGCGTGGACATCCGTTCCGCCTCGGCCATGATCGAAAACCGCCGCGTCCGCATCCTCTGCGCCACCGACGTCACCGAACGCATCGAGATGGAACAGAAATTCATTCAGGCCGGAAAGATGGCGACGCTCGGCGAAATGGCGACCGGGGTGGCCCATGAGCTGAACCAGCCGCTTACCGTCATCAAGGGCGCGGCAAGCTATTTTCTGCGCAAGACCCGCCGCAGCGAACCCATCGCGCCGGAGACGCTCTCCGAGCTGTCCGTGGAAATCAGCGGGCAGGTCGACCGCGCCAGCGACATCATCAACCACATGCGCGCCTTCGGCCGCAAATCCGATCTTGCGCTGCTGGATACGGACATCAACGGCGTCGTGGCGCAGGCCTGCGATCTGTTCGGCCGCCAGCTCGTGGTGCACGGCATCACGCTGGAGACCTCGCTCGCCCCGGCCCTGCCGCCCGTCCTCGCCATCCCCAACCGTCTGGAACAGGTGATCGTCAACCTCATCCTCAACGCCCGGGACGCCGTGGAGGAACGCGTCAAAAGCGCGCCCGAACCGCCCGCCGTCATCGGCGTCTCCACGGCTATGGACGGCAACACGGTGCTGCTGTCCGTCTGGGATACCGGGACCGGCATTCCCGCCCACCTGTTGAATAAAATTTTCGAGCCGTTCTTCACCACCAAGCCCGTCGGCAAGGGGACCGGCCTCGGCCTTTCCATCATTTACGGGCTGGTCAAGGATTTCGGCGGTTCCATCTCCGCCCGGAACCGCGACGAAGGCGGGGCGCTCTTCGAAATCCGGCTCCCCATCACCCGGCGCGGGGATCTCGCCCCGAACGCGCCCGCCGACGGGAACAGGGCCGGAGGCGTTTCCGGCCCGCAACCGGAACAGATTTCTTGAAGCAAGGATACTGCATGGACACTTCCGTTCGCGTTTTGCTCGTTGATGATGAACCCGGCATCCGCCATGTCCTCGGGGCCCTGATCAGGGATTTCGGCTATGACGTCCACACCGCCGAGAGCGCCCGCGAAGCGCTGGAGGCGTTCACCGCCAATCCCTTCCCCATCGTGGTCACCGACATCCGTATGCCGGGCATGGACGGCCTGGCCCTGCTCGAACGGGTACGCAATCAGAATCCCGACACGCAGGTCGTCATGATCACCGGGCACGGCGACATGGACAACGCCGTCGAATGCCTGCGCCTCGGCGCGGCGGACTTCATCGCCAAGCCCGTCAACGACGACCTGCTGGAGCACTCGCTGAAACGTGCCGCCGAACAATACTCCCTGCGCGAACAGATCCGCCGCCACACCGAACATCTGGAGGAGCTCGTCGCCTCGCGCACGCAGGAACTGCTGGAAGCCCACCGGGTCGCCGTCGTGGGCGAAACCGTGGCCTGTATGGCCCACACCATCAAAAACCTCGCGGCGGCGCTCGAAGGGAGCCTCTTTGTCCTCAAGCAGGGGATGGAGTCCGGGAACCGGGAGTATCTCGACGACGGCTGGGCCATGCTCGAAGAAGACATTTCGCGGGTGCGCGACAAGCTCTTGCACCTGCTGCATATCGGGCAGCAGACGGAACTGCGCGAATGCCTTGTGGACCCCGTGCAGCCCGTCCGCCATGTGGTCAAGCGTCTGGAAGGCCGGGCCGCCAGTCTGAGCATAGCGCTCCAGTTTCAGGATGCCGCCGATTCAGACCCCATCCCTCTGGATGCCGAACGCCTCGAAGGCTGCCTGCTCAATCTGGTGGGCAACGCGCTGGAGGCCTTCCCCGCGCCGGGGCTGCGCGCCCGCCCCGCCGAAGTCCGGGTCGAGATCGCCCGCACGCCCGACGCCCTCATCTACGACGTGCGGGACAACGGCACGGGGCTGAGCGCGGAAGCCGCCGAACGGCTCCGGGACGGTTTGTTTACGACCAAAAAAGATGGTACAGGGTTCGGACTGCTCGGAACGCGCAAAGCGCTTTTGGAAATGGGCGGCCGGCTCCTGTGGGAGAACCTGCCCGACAGCGGAGCGCTGTTCCGCATCGTGTTGCCGCTGCGCGTGGAGCGCACCCCCGCTGCCGCCGAGGCGAACCATCTCAGGGAGGACTCATGAAAGAAACCATTCTCCTCGTCGACGACGAACAGGGCATCCGTACCGTCATGGGTCTTTCGCTCCGCGACGCCGGGTACAACGTCATCACCGTGGCCTCGGGGGAGGAAGCCCTGCAGCTTTTCGCGGAACGGCCCATCCCCGTCGTGATCGCCGACATCAGGATGCCCGGCATGAACGGGCTGGATCTCCTGAAGCACATCAAGATCCTCGCGCCGGAAACCGAAGTCATCCTCATTTCCGGACATGCGGATCTGGAAATGGCGATTCAGGGGCTCAAGCTGGAAGCGTCCGACTTCATCACCAAACCCATCGACGACGATCTGCTGCACATTTCCCTGAAACGCGCCCTTGAGCGCATCGCCATGCGCAACAAGCTCAAAGAATACACGTCGAATCTCGAAAAAATGATCAATGAGAAGTCCGCGCAGCTCGTGGAGGCGGAGCGCCAGCTCGCCGCCCGGCAGGTCGTGGACGGCTTTGCCTTCGGGCTGCACACCCTCGGCTCGTCCATGAGCGGAGAGCAGCAGGCCTTCAACGAGCTGCCCTGTTTCATCGCCATGCACGACAGGTTTATGGAAGTCCTTGCCGTCAACGATCTCTACCGCGAACGCCTCGGCAATCTCGTGGGGCACCCGAGCTGGGAGCCCTATGTCCTGCACAGCAACGAGGCCATGTTCCCCGTGGAGCGGGCCATTGTGGAGGGCCGCGGCGCGCGCAGCGAGCAGATCCTGCGCGACAAGAACGGCAAGGAAATCCCCGTGCTGGTGCATACGGCACCGATCCTCAATAACGAAGGCGAAGTGGAGCTCGTGCTCGAACTGAGCGTGGACGAGCAGGAAAGCCGCCGCCTGCGCGAGGAACTGCGCGTCACCCGCGAACGCTTCCGCCAGCTGTTTGAAGAGAGCCCCTGCTACGTCTCCGTGGTGGGCCGTGATTTGCAGGTGCTTGAAGCCAACCGCGCCTTCCGCCACACGTTCGGTATGCAGAGCGGCAAGCGCTGTTACGAGCTGTTCGCCGGTTCGTCCGCGCCCTGCGACGAGTGCCCGGTGCAGCGCTCCTTTCAGGACGGCAAGCCCTGCCATACGGAAAAAGTGGTCATCGACCACGAAGGCCGTCCGGTCAACGTGCTCGTCTGGACCGCGCCTTTGCGCGACACTTCGGGCAACATCACCGAATGCATCGAAATGGCCACGGACATTACGGAACTGCGCCAGCTGCAGGATCGGCTCGCCTCCCTCGGCCTGCTCATGGGCTCCACCGCCCACGGCATCAAGGGTATGCTCACCGCGCTGGACGGCAGCGTCTACCGCCTCGGCTCCGGCATCGACAAAGGCGACGAGGCCCGGACCCGTGATTCCCTCAAGGACATGCGCCAGCTTGTGGCCCGACTGCGCAAGATGGTGCTCGACATCCTGTATTTCGCCAAGGAACGCAAGCTCGACTGGAACATTCTGGTCGCGGAGGAGTTCATGCGTTCCGTTGTTTCCACGGTCTCGGACAAGGCCGCCGAAGCGGGCATCGCCATGACGCTGGAGGCCGACGGCGATCCCGGCACCTTCGAGGCCGACGCCTCCGCCCTCAGCGCCGCGCTGGTCAACCTGCTTGAGAACGCCGTGGACGCCTGCCGCGCCGACGGCTCCAAGAAGGAGCACTACGTACGGGTGAGCGTCAAGGGGCTTCCCGACGCCGTGGAGGTGCGCATCGAGGACAACGGCATCGGCATGACCGAGGAAACCCGTACCAAGCTGTTCACCCTGTTCTTCTCCTCAAAGGGCAAGGGCGGTACGGGCATCGGCCTGTACGTCGCCCGCCAGGTGGTCATGCAGCACGGCGGCAGGATCGAGGTGGCTTCCGTCAAGGGCGAAGGCAGTACCTTCACCGTCACCATGCCGCGCATTCTGGCGAAGTAACCCGTGTTCCCAAACGGACGCGCCGGCATCGCCGGATCGTCTGAAACCCTATTGGAGGATACCGTGAAAAGACTCATTCTCTGTGCGCTGGCCGTCGCTGGCCTCTGCATCCCGGCCTTGGCCACCGATCCCACGCCCGAACAAAAGGCTCAGATCGAAAAGCCCATGACCATGAACAACACGGGCAACGAGAAGAAACAGGTTATCTTCACCCACAGCGCCCACGCCAAGACGGACTGCGCGTTCTGCCACCACAAGGCCGTGGAAGGCAACATCTATGTCGGCTGCGCCGCCAAGGGCTGCCACGACAACATGGACAAGAAGGACAAGAGCTAGCACGGCTACTACTTCACC
>OOCP01002221.1_pt1 | contig 16968 bp, 33 predicted proteins | sample 1671511 | NCBI WGS metagenome assembly OOCP01 (sample SAMN06348164, study PRJEB24527) | human gut metagenome | biome: human gut; feature: ankylosing spondylitis patient; material: feces | host: Homo sapiens | place: China | collected 2015-10 | reverse complement strand
AACGCTTTGCAGACATCCATTTCGATTAAGATTTTTGCACCGTGATTAAGGTTTCTAGCGTATGGTTCACCGTTTACGCAGAAATCACACGTTTCTTCTAGGTCGCCATTCACAAGCTGCCTGAAAAATTTCACCTGGCAGTACTCTAAATACTCGTTTATCTTGCTTTCTAAAAGCTCATGCTTGCGGATATTGAAGCGTTTCAGCAAGTCGAGTTGTGCCTGCGTATCTGCAATTAGCTGCTCGTTCTTTCGGCGCTCGATGTTAAGTTCTGCAACTCTTGCGTCAATCTTGACATTTATTTCGGTTTTTGCAAGCTCTGCTTTTAGACTAGATAACTGATGTTGCAGATTATTTTCTTCTGCCTTGAGCTGTGCAAACGTTGTATTTGCAGTATTTGATTCTAACTGACTTTCAAGTTTTCTGATTTCTGCAGATCTGGTTTTTGCTGTCTCGTCTGGCTCTGCTGGAGGTACAGTGGATATAACTTTTTTCTGAGCAACTAAATCATCGACAACTCTTGACTTTTTATTGGATTCTTCACGAAGGGTAGAAAGCTCTGCATCTGCAGCATTGAACTTTTCGCGTAAAGCATCAATAACTTCTTTACATTTCATTCCATCGTCTGTGATTTCCTGCAACTTTTCTTCCTTTGATTCTTCAAAATGCTTTCGCATTTCATCCTGCTGATCAGATGGGTATTCACGCTTGCAATGCGGGCAAATCAGCAAATTTTCATCAAACTGCATATCTTTATTGCTTTTCCAGTCACTTGAAAGCTTCAAACGCTTAGTTTCAAGATCTCGAATTTTAGAGTCAATCTGGTACAATTCATGTTCCTTGGCGTTTAAATTGTTATTTGATAGGAAAAGTTCTTCCTTTGCTGCCATAATCTGAGCATCTAAATCGGCAATTCTTTTCCTGTTTTCAGCATTAGCGTCATCAACGGCCTTTAATTGTTCCTGCTTCAACTTATAAATTTGCGCCTGAATTGTACGTTGCTCATCAAATGCCTTCTGCACATCGGCTTGCTTACTCTGGTTATCTTTGATTTTGCTTTCAATATCTGCAATCTGACTGTTTATCAAGCCTTCATCAATGACAATTTTCTGCTTTTCTACCTCATCAATGCGGCTCGGAAACTCTTTGCGAATATCAAGCAGTCCTTTAGTGCCATTCCTTCCGCGTCTGCCATTCAGCATAGTGTTGAATTTTGACTTCAACTCATCAACACTGCCATCATCCAGCAGTGGGAGAAGAGGGGAGAACTCCGGAAAACGTTCACAAACCTCTGCATTGGAGCACGTTCCAAAGGTGGATTCCAAGATTGATCTGCAGTCAGCAGCACTCCTTGATAAGAGCGTTTTAGCATTGATTAAGTTCGAAAGTGCGCTCACAGGAACCAATTCTTCTGCAATAAAATCTTCATAGTCACACTTCTTTTTCGGAATATCATTGATATAATAGTCAATAACATTGCCTGTGAAGTCACCCTTTTTGTTGTAGTTCTGACGAGAAACCTTCTTAAATGTCTTGTTGGAACCGTTAAGATCTACGGTCATTTCAGCCGTGACCTCGATATCGTTAATCTCGTTACCTGATTTATCGTGTGGCCTGATTCCAGTAATTTCTTCGCCGTTCTCACCCCTGCAATTCAGTACCCAAAAAATAGCTCTCTTAACTGTGCTTTTTCCAGATTCATTACATCCAGATACCTCTGTCTTATTGTATAGATCTGTGTCTACAGCTTTTCCATTGTAAAAGCTGCAAAAATTATCTAACTTCAAATGCTTAATTCTCATCGTTTTCCCCTCTTTCCTTCGTCATCGGTTTCATTTGCGCTTGATGCAGCACACAAAGCAACTGCAAGCACACCAGTAACTCCACCAAACAATAGTCCTGCTATTAAACCAATTAAAAAATCCATACTATTCATCCTTTCCACTTACAGAATCTATCTCAAATGAGAATCCAGTTCTATCTTCGAGTTCTTTCATAAAACGTTCAATGTCTCCGTCGTATTCCTTTGAGAATTTGTCAACATAGTCCATTGTTTTCTGTATTCGTTTGGCGATTGCCTCAGCTTTCCAATTAGGACAAGTATCTGCCAGGGCAAGTCCAAATGATGTTAATATGATGCTGTATATGTTGTCCACAGCGTCTTTATTTGCCTTTTGGTAATATTTGTCATAAAGCTTGCGATCAACGTCTCGTGCAATATTTTCTTTTAACAAAGCAATTCTTATGCTTTCTTCCGCGCCTGTAATTCGCTGCTCTACGACTTTGTTTCCTTTTTTTGCTTCTCTTTCAGCCCGTCTCCTTTGTGCTCGTGTCATAAAGTCTCCTTCTGTTTTAATGTATTAAAGCTTATTATAATTAAAAATAGTCTTATATATTTAGTTCTGGCAAATACTCTGGTTGCTCGGATGCGATTGAAGCTTTTCCCAGCAACTTCTGACGTTCTTTTTGCTTCGCAATCTCTGCGGAGTATGATCTTAAAAAATTGCTGTGAATAACTGTCTCGAACTGAGTTGCTTGTCCCTTCGCCCATTCTTCCAGATTTCTTGCGTTTCCAACTGTTGACTGGATAATTGGCGGAAGTTTGGCAAACTCGTCATCAGCATGATATGTGCTGTTTCTGACAGCTATCCGAACTAAAGACCACGCTTCCAACGGCGTAGGCGTGTCTGCTTGGCTTAAAGCGACTAACTTTTCGTTAATTTGACCGATTGACGGCGGAAAGCCTGTGTTTTCCGAAAGTATGTATGCTTTGAGTGCTGCACTAACCTGCTCGTAAGTATAGCCAGATAGCATATTTGCCCATGTAGTGGCAGTAAGCTCTATATCTGCAATTTTGTAGTTTGGATATGATACAGTCATTACCGCCATTAACTTTTTAGCCTCGTTTTTAGTCATCCGTAATACTTCCCAAAATTGCATCAAGTTGTGAACGCTGCGGATTTTGATGTTTGCCCTTAAAACTATCGTTAGTATCATGCAGTGGGAAAAGTCCTGCCCAACAGTTGTCAACGGATTGGTTTAAAATCTTGATCATAAGCTCGGTGTTTCCGCCAGATAGATTCTCCAGCTTGATCATCGCTCTCTTTAAGGCATTTGCGGTTAGGGGCTTTTTAATCTTCACTCTCATGGAAACAAAATCGTTAAATGCTTCATTCAGACATTCATTATCAAAGTAATTTTTTGATGATGCGTTCTTGTTTTTTGTGTCCATTAGCTCATTTAAATCATCATACAAAGAGATGATTAGCGAAACTGCATCACCCTCGCCATTAGACGTTAGCAAGCTCACAACGTTTTTTACTCTAGGTTCATAGCCCTTGCTTTTGATTTGAGCTATCAACTCTTTTCTTGTCATTTTTACCACCTTCCTTTCTTTCTTCTGCCGTTTATTCATGGCTCTCCTCTGGCAAATCAACCAAGCTGTTGGCTTCCTGACCTTTTATGTAAAACATTTCCTCATCTCCTGTATCTAACCGTCAAATCGCGCTAGAAAGTCTATGAGCGCCCACACTTCTAAGCAGCTTGACAGCTTTTTCAAAATCTGGAGCGTATCCGCAATCTCTGAGAAGGGCTGCACAATCTGTAAACTGATTATTGAACATCATGCATGTTTCATGATATGCACTCTTCTTTACTTCACTCTCTGGGTCGTTCATGTATTCTCCAAACAGGTGTACACCCTTTGCTGCAAGCTCATCAGCTTATCAAGCTCGGTTTTCAGCCTGTTTTCTGTCTCTTTGCTCATTTCCCCCTCCATACATTAGAATCATTTAAAATAGTTATTGTTTTTTATTGTTTTCAATCTCACGTTTTTAGAGTCTCAATATCTGTTGACTCAACAAATACTGCGCCATCCGCAACAACAACTTCACTTTTACACCAAGGGCATATTATACATCTGTTGTAATAAGTATTGTGTTTGTCTGAGAGATAATCTAGTTTACTAAAAAACACATCATCTTTCTCATAGCTCAAATTTCTATCGCATTCAGGGCAAGTTATTACGTTTTCTACTTCAATAATTTTGACCATCTGTCTCCTTCCTCAAGCATTTTTTTCCAGCGGTAAACTTTGGATTCTATTATTCTTTCAACAAAATCTCTGTCGCCAAAAATCATAATGATTTGGGTTAACATTATAATAACATCAGCGGTTCTCTCAAGAATATCTGTTCTCGCTTTTGTCAGGTCTGCGGCAGACGTTGAATTTACATTTTCACCCTCCAACTGGCGATGTTTAAGCAGTGCTTTTACAAGCTCGCTCAGCTCTCCGATCGTCTGGTCAATTTGTTTATCTGCTCCGTAAGTATCAATGCATTCCTGTAGTACTTCTGGACATGCAGTTGTTGGCAATCCTGTTGTTTCGTATATTTTTAAGCGTTCTCGGTTTTCTGCCATTCCAACAAGTGCCATATAAAAAGTGGCGATAAAACTATCAATATCTTCCTCAAGCTTAAATTGCGAATTGTCATACATTTTGTCACTAAATGCTTCATCATTCATCGTTGATGCCTCAGAATCGCCGTATGCTTTGTTAAGATTCCGTGCAAGCTCCATAAGTGGAATTTCGCGTTCAAAATCCCTGTACCATACTTCACCATCTTTTATAAATACACAATTGTGTATCAATGCTAAGATGCCTGACGGATTATCAAAAATTGTTTTAACCATATTTTTACACCTCTCTAGCCTTAATTAGTTTTCCTGCCAAGTTGTAATCGTATCCAGAATTTTCTTCTTTTTCATTCATGTAGTCGCAGAACTCCTGACATTCTTCTTTAGTTGTGAAGAATGTCTTATCCTCTGCATCTATTTCGTTAAAGTCCTTGTTATGGTCTACTATTTCCCTTGCATATGTTGCGCAAGAACACATTGCAAGATCGCTTTCTTCTTTATCATTTGTTGCTCTATACCATGCTTTAATCCCTTGGTATTTATCACTCAGTTCATACAGAATTTCCATATCCGGATAATACACTTTTTTTCTTGCTCCACATTTGCAATCATCATATGTCATTCTGCCAGATGGAAGTTTTATCTTGACTTCTCTGTCGTTATCGCACCTATCGCATTTCTCCTTATACTGGAAGTTCCATTTTACTGACCACAGAACAACCTTAAACTGTTCCATTAACTCTTTCAGCCTAGCTTGTCTGGCTTTGGTTTCAGCGTTTCGCATTGCACTTTCACATTCTGCTTTCTTTCTCCCATAATCCTTCTTTATGGATTCAAAATTCTCCTTGATGCCCTGCAATTTTTTGTTTTCCTCACGCAGTTTTTCAAGTTCGTCCTTAACTTCCTTTTTTACAGATTCCCGAAGCTCGGTTTTAAGTTCTTCGATCTTCTCATCAAACTCGCTCGGCTCGAAATAGTCTTCGTCATCCATGTAATACATATTATTTGACCTCCTTTACAAGCTCTAATACTGCACAAATTACTGCTTCTTTTATGATGCTGTGAATGGGCTTTCTATTTTCACCTACCAGAACCAACTCATGCTTGATTGTATCATCATAATAACAACCGTCTCTGCATGTCCATTCCCCATTATGCAGTTCCACATCATATCCTTTGCTCTTCGATGCTTCCCCTCTTGCAGACCATCCAGCTCCCGTTTTTACAAAATAGCACGGATAGCTCACAAAAGGGTTTTTATATACTTTCATCCTCTTCCTCCTCTCTTACTGGGTAACTTACGTTTTCCCACTGATGGAACATTGCTGACTTTTTTTCTCACTCCCTGCTTAACATAGCAAGGGCGAAGCCCCCTGCACTACTTTTAATTCCGCGTTCATATTTGCTCCTCCCAGTAAAAACTCTGTCCGCACTGATCACAAGGTTTTGTTGCGTTTGGAACGCACGCAATGTGATAACTGCAAGATTTGCATTTGTAAACTCTATTTTCTATAATCTTGATTGGCTTCACTGATACCAGCTCATTAACTGCATTACTCGCAATCCTAAAAGCAGCTTCATTCTTGAAATGCTTCATTGCATCTTCCTTCAAGCCAGTTTTCCAACATTCTTTTCCCAATTTGCTTTCTGCATCGCTGCTTTCTTGTAAGATGCCAAGTATTTCGTCAGAGTCCATTTCAAATTTAATTTGTTCAGCCATTTTCTCATTCCTCCTTATACATTAAAACAGATCACCGGCGTATGTTTTTTAATTACCTTGATAGCCGTTTTAAGTGCGCATTCATTTCTAAAATGTTCCATTGCCTCGTCCTGTAGCCCACAATTTTGAAATTTGATTGCAATTTCCTCTTCTGCTTTGCTGAGTCCCTTCAATGCGTAAATCGCCTCATCTAAATCCACGGTAATTCTTATTTGTTCACTCATTTTCTTTCTATTATTTGACCTCCTCCCAGTCAATCTTCTGCCCACAGTCTGAGCAATATGCTGATTTCTTTGCAATACTTATGCCACTCCATACTGTGTTTCCGCAGCACGGGCATTCCCACAACTCGCAGTGGCTTTCTATCCATGCGTGCGGTTGATCACCTCTGTTTTCATGGACAATAGACTTATGAACCACTTTAACTGGTGACTGAGGAAGCTGCTTCTTTAAGCACTCTACTGCTGTTTCGTAAGCAGTTTTTTCCCTTCCAACTCTCAAACTTGTCTGCATATCACAGTTACAAACTCGGTGCTTCATGCATTCCGATTCGTGGTTAAAATAATCAATAGACTCCTTGATGTGCTCATTGTACTTATTCATCTTTTAAATATTTTCTCCTTTCTTCTTGATCCGGAATGTCGGCAAAACGATATGTAGAAAAAGTATTATCTTCTAAAGCTGTCCAACTGGTCTTACCAAAATTAAACACAACTACAAGACCGCTGAGGGGTTTAGCGAAGTGGGCTGCGCGCCAAGGCCCACTTTCAGAATCACTCACTAAAACTTTTGTGTCAATTGGTACGCGGCTCCAATCAATTTCTGGTACTTCTTCTTCACACCAATGTACAAAGGCTTTATCGCAGATTTCTTCTTCAATGTGATAAAGGCAAGACTTGCAATTGTGGCAGCACTCAGTCAACCCTTTATTCGTTAGTGCAGGATGTACTCCTGTTTTAAATAGGATTTCCATTATTTTATTTTCATTTTTCTCTCTGTTTGTCATGCTATCTCCTTATGCGAATTTGAGCTGCTTTGCAATTGCTTCTATTACATTTACCGTGACACCATTTCCTGCTTGCTTATATAACTGACTGTCAGAATTGACAAATGCTGCCTTTTCGAAATATTCATCTGTCCATCCTTGCAATCTAAAGCATTCTTTCGGTGTCAATTTTCTAATTGCTATGTAACACTGATATTTTTCATACCACACTGCATATACTGTTAATTCTTCTGATGCCTGCACAAATATTCCTTGATTACAACTTGTATCTAAGGTATTCGCAATTTCTTTTCCGACTCTTCCACGTCTGGTTTTGCTACCCGGGTTCGACAAATTCACACTGTCCACCACTCCTACTCTGCATTTTGAATACCCTTGTTTTGTTACTTCTGCTACCTTTACGCAAATATCTAAATTATTTTCTTGCGATTGTCCTCTAAGTATCGGAACTCTATTTCTAGGAACAACTTTCCTGATTGTGCTTGCTGCAATGTTTTTGATCTTAACAGCAACAGCCGTAGCACCTCTGTCTGTTTGGCAAGTGAAATTTACTCCGCTGTTTTTCTGGTATTGATTTTTCAATGTTCTGCATGTTCCGTCTGGCATACAATTAAATCCGGTAGGTTCAATCGCTACGCCATGTATATCTGCTCTTGTAAGTGTAAACATTGGCTCGCCATTGTCTTTGAATCTTCGTCCATTCTGACGCTTTTCTACTCGATCCGGTGTCAGAGCCAGAAGTACTATCTTCGGATTATTCCCGTGTCCTGCCGAATGGCAATTTGTGATTCTATCAATTCCAAGCACTTTCCCATCTTGTGACGAATTAACTTCTCCTATGACTTTTATTGCAATTCCACTATCCTGTCCGGCGCGGTTCGCTACGCCTTTGTAGTATCTTGCTTTTAAGCATCTTGCAGTGTCCGTCATTTGTGATCCCTGGTAACATAAATCTATGAAACATGGTAAGGCAGTGTGGTGTTCCCTTACTCCGCCTTGACAGGTGCTTAATGCTTCTGCAATTCCATCTTGTGCGAATACCTGCGTATTTCTTCTGTAACCTTCTCTGTCTGCTCTTTCGACAGGAAATACTTCTGCGGAGCCTCTACCTCTAAGATGTCCGATAATGAAGCACCTTTCTCTGTTTTGTGGAACCCCGAAGTCCTTAGAGTTGAGCACTTGCCATTCTGCATCATACCCCCCCTGCTCCATTTCAATGAGCAGTCTGGCGAAATCCCATCCTCCATTAACGCTAAGCAAATTCTTAACGTTCTCAATGAAAAGGTAAGTGGGTTTATTTTCTTCTTCGAGTTGCCCGATAAGGTACATAACTCTGAAAAACAAGCTTGAACGGTTTCCTTGAAATCCGAGCTGTTTTCCTGCAACGGAGATGTCTTGACAGTTGTGGACGATTGCCCCGTTTGCAATGTAAGATTTATCTTCTTCAACGCTAAGGTTATATACTGTTTCGTATTGATCAGATTCTGTTGGCTGATATAATTTTCTGCAAACATATCTTCCACGATAATATCCTTTAACCGATTTGTTAGAGATTCTAAAAGTGTAGGTGTCTCTTTGTTTGCATTCCCTTCCTTCAATAGTGCACTTTGAATCTCTTTTAGTATAATAGACAGCTGGCACAGGTTTTCCCAATCGCTGTGCAATAATGCACATACCAAGAATGACTGCTGCACTGGTGGATGTTGCTTCTTCTTTGTCATTTCTGCCATCTCCTGACATGTATCCGTTATAAAAGTATTCGGCCTTTTCTCGTGGCAAACACAGTGCTTCTCTTGGTATTCGTTTTCCATATGCATATTCCCCGAATATACCAAGGTATTCGTATAGTTGGTTATTGCACACATGATACTTCCCGCAAGTCCTTTCTTCAGTGTAAGTTCCATGTAGGTTTGCTTCTGACAGTCGGTGTTCAAATTCTTCTCGTTTTTTATCACTGACCGCAAACACAATCCTTCCCCCTCGCGGTCTATCTTGTCTGCGAACTCTCCACCCATCAGCAATATAGCGTCCGATAATCCACCAGATCTCTTTGCTGTATTTGTTTGGTTCTTCATCAGGCAACACCATTGTGGAGTAATAGCTATCATTGAGTTCCTTGACTGGTTTGAACTCAATTGGTTCGGATACGCGAGTGACATAATACGGGTGTTCTGCCGTTGTGCCAGTTGGCAAGATGCCAAATCCGTTGACGTTCCAGATTCTTGCGTTGCCTCTCTGCATAACTGAGGTAACTGTTTTCCATCTTCCTTTGTGAGTAAGCACTCTATCTCCGACAGATACGTTTTCAATTGGTATATATCCTTTTTCTGTAAGAATATAAGTTCCTCGAACGAAGCAAGGGAATCCGAAGCACCAGCAGTCCGCTTTTGGAATGTCTCCGGCATACACTCTTCTAATGTCATTTGCATACCATTCTCCATTTCTGTATTCCTCCTTCAATATTTCTTTTTGCCGTTGTTTCAGTGGCATTTTATCCAGGAACTCTCTCTGCTCTTGTGTGAGTAAATGCATGGATGTGTAACTTGCAGTCGCAAACTTGTCGAACTCACAGAATCCGACACATTCATGTCCTGCTAACTCCATTCCTCTACGGAATCCTCCGATTCCTGCAAAAAAATCAATAAATTTCATTTTTACCTCATAATGTTATAAAAGAATCAAACCCCACAAAAGTATCAGTGAGATAATCCACAATGCTCCAAATAATGTTCTAGTCCTTTTTGGGCCTATGTAGTACAGAAGTTGGGCTAAAAGCATAACCACACATAAAACACCCTTAATTATTTGCATAATATTCACCTCCTCTCATTCTTTACGTTTTACAAAGGATTCGCATTCTGTATTCAGTAAGCATCCATAATCACGACCTATGGTATAGCTCGGTATCTCGTATCCATTCTCGCAAACGCGACAATATTCGCCGCATTTATACTTACTATTTACAGCTTTTTCTGCTTTAAACTGATCCAGTTTATCTTCAAGATTTACCTTTGCATTTTTAAGTTCTGTGTTCTCCCTGATTAGGCTATCGTATTTATTTTGGCTCATTATTTTGAACATTCGTGCCACCTCACCCCATAATATTTAAAACTATGATTGCTATGTTGCACAGCAGTATAACGATAAGTGCTAAAATATTCACAATTTTGGCAGTTTCTCCGTACTTTAACGGAGATTTGTATGCAGCTCTAGCCATTATGAATTGAACTGCAAGAAATACAAACTCAATGCATAAGATAATATGCTTAATACTCATTTATTGCTCCCTTCTGATACCTTATTATCATTTTCTTGTGCATCCTCGAAGAATGATTTGATATCAAACCACTTATCATTGATTATATTTCCAATAATTTTTAATCTTCTATCTCCAGTTACTGCGGTTCGTATATATCTTCCCTCTAAATCACTCAACTTTGTAACTCCGACTGTATCCATTATTCTAGCAATGGATTCCATTCCCGGACCATAGCCACTAAATTCTTTCGCCCCCAGATAACCGTGTCCGAGACTATATCCGCCAAAAACGCATCCCCAACCTGCACCTTCAACAACGACATCAAATGATATGCAACCGTGATTTTCCATTGTCAGCTCCGCACCTTTGATTTGTGCGTTTCGGATATCGTAGCCTTCTTCAATAAGCTTTTTTTCTGTCCAGATCTTCATGTGTTCTCTCCTTCCCCACTTAGATACTTATTTCAAGGAAGTTAGCTGCTACAGCAGCCAACCCCACAGCACTTCTTACAATTAAATCATGCTTTCATCCTAAGCCATTCAGCTTCTTGATTTTGTTGATACAATCATAATATCCAGCAACATAACCATGGCTGAAATCATCTTTACTTTCATCATGGTTGCAGCCCTCTTCTGGCAGCTTGATTGAATCTACCCAATCCATAGAATAAATCAGGCGTTTGACTTTGTTTCGCGCCTCCGGCATGTCTCTTAACTGTTCATTGATCTTTCTCAGTAAAACTTGTTCGTTAATCATTACTTCTCCTTTAAAAATTAAAATGAATATATAAAGTTGATGAATCATCGTTATGTCTATAAAAGTGAAAGTTTTCTATGTCTAACCTTTCATTTAGGCTTACATTAGCAGTCACCAGTCTAGTTCCTTCATCTGTATCAACTACTGCTGGCCATCCAAAACTTTTCTGTAATTCAAAATCTACTTCTGCATCACTCGGAAATTCTGTAAGTCTCTGAATCAATTCATATACTGTCATTCTGTTTTCTCCTTAACATTTGCAAATTGATATTCTATTTTCACTTTTTCTGGATTAAATACACAAGCAGGGAGAACCCCACTACCAAGACCCACAGTGTCGTTGCTCAGCCTGCCGTCCCCACGCACGCGGCGACTGAAGTTACCGCCCCCGGCGTCTGAGACACACAAAGGAGTGCAAGTCCACATCCATTCAAGAAGCAGTGGAACGTTCTTGCGGTACTTTCTGTATTCGTCACAACTCAGGATGAATACTTTGTCCTTGACTGTGCCGTAACGATCGTCCCCGTTGTCGGCTATCAAGTCAACCTCATGAGGAATGAGATTATCCTTGCCTAACACAGGAAGCAGTTCGCTAAGCAGCTTTCTACGTAAACTCGATTCTGCATAGTTGTTGCAGCAGCCCTCATCAAAACAATACTCTTCCTCGTTCCAAGCACATGCCATAATTGCCAGAACTCCGCCCTCTACGTTATTGTCCAACACAATCCACTCAAATCCTTTAAAGTTAAGATAACTTCCATCTGGAAGTGTTCTAATATCATTTTCTCTCATCTGCCATTTCCTTTCCTGGTTCCTCATAATTCTCAACACTGATAAGCTCCATAAACTTATCTCTCTGGCGCTCTGAAACCTTGTTACCCTGTTTTTCGGGCTTGACAGCGATTGTAAGGTGTTTCTCAGCAATAGATGATAATTCCTTAGCTAGCGATTTCTTACCTTGCTGTATGCCCTCCAAATAGGTTTTGGGCTGCTTTCTGTCTCCTATAGTTCCGCTTGAACGGTTTTCACCTTGTCCACCCAGACTAACATTCCGAAGCTGATAGCCATTTTCTGCATAAAATCTGATGTAATACTTTTCCTGTTCGTCAAGCTGATCAAGAGGAACATTCATGTGTTCAACCTTCCATCCATAAGGATTACTTTCCGAGTACAGTTTGTGTTTTCTCAGGCTCAGGTCTATGTGCTGTTTGTAGCCAACCATATGACTTGCCAACCTGCTAAGTATGTGCATGGCTTGCCCGACATACGCAAACTGGAAACCGTTCTCATCCTTTCTGGTCAAAATGTAGATCCCACTTGCGTCGTTCAGCTGGGGATTGATTTTCAGCAGTCGCTTCTTGTTCTCCTGCTCTATGGCTTTTGCCTTTGCAATGTTCTTGCATTTATTCATCAATAACCTCTATTTTCTTGATATGATTATTTTCCACACTCTCTCCTCCTTTCACACTTTTTACATAGCCAAACCGACCATGTGAATAAAAATAGCTTATGCTGGCTTCCTGATCTGCTTTCCCATTATCAATATGGCTTTGGCAGCATTGCTCTGCTCGCTTTCTGGCGCCCTCTTCTCCAAATGCCTGTACATCCCAACCTTCTCCACAAATATTGCAATGTATGTATTTTTTTACTTTTACTTGATGTCCTTCACGGAAATGTTTTTCTATTTCTGCTTTATTTGTGGAGTTCAGCATACAAATCGGGCAATAATAGTCGGTCATGCTTTTAGTTCGTTCAAGCTTCATTTTGCCTTCACTTTTTCAACTCCCTTCCAAGTTCTTCTAAGCAAAAGCAGAATGCTTCGCAACTCAACTTTCCTAAAGCAGAAACTGATTTTTGCAGTCCATCTTTAATTCTTTCAAGGCAACTCCCCAAATCTGTAAATGTAGTTGTTTCTGAATCCATATTTTTTTTCGATGGTTCTTCAAGCGATACCAGTTGCACAGCTTGTTGATACTGCTTTGGATTCATACCATAAAGTTTCTTAAATTGCTTCTTTTTCTGCCTTTTATTCATTTGACTGTCCCCACCACTCTCTACAAATTTCCCAAGTTTCGCCATCCATTTTGCATAACCGTCTGATCATTTTACTCGAATTAACAAAAAATATAACTGCATTCGGAGCATTTTCGCTTTTCATGAAATAATCCCTTGGGTTCATGCCGTGAATCTTCTTGAACTGTTTCTTTCTCTGCCGTTTATTCATCGTTTACACCTCCTTCCAGTGCTGCTCAAAATCTTCTACTGTGACCAGGAACAAAATGTGCCGTTTTTCACTACAAATGGTAACTTCACCTGCTTTCTTGCGCTTAAACTGCCACTTTTGCTGTGGTAAGCAGCTTATCCAACATTGATCGCAAAATACATACTGGCACCATACTTTAGGCCTGCACCATCCTTCTTTATCCATTGGATTCTTCCTCAAAGGCTTCTTCCATGGCTGCCGCAAGCTCGTTCGCATCGTGGAGTGCCACTTCCGCTTCAAAAAATTTTCCTTCTTCCATTCCTTTGCTAGCTGCCTTAATAAGGAAATCATGAAGAATTACAGCTGCGTCAATACTGTAAATATTTACCGAAATGCACTTCTTATCCTTTAATGCGTAGCTTGATACTGTTGACATTTTTATGCCTCCGTTAATCTGCCAAATTTTTTTAATAAATCATTCTTATTCATCCTAACATCCTTTGGTTCAAATTTTGGAAACGGCATCCAGTAAGCAACATGCATTCTGTCTTTAAGTAGCATTGGTACTGTCGTCCACTCACCGTTAATGGTTTTGCCTGTTCCAACTACAAAATTATCTTCATCAAGGTTATTGACTAGTATCACTAAAACGGTATTTGAATTTTTTTCCCAAAACGAATTGCACCACTTGCCAGTCCCTTTGAACTTTGCAAATATACTGTCGTGTTCTTCTGGCATTGTTTCTTCAGTGGAAATCCATCTGTCTTTCTTGATTTCATCCACAAGTGCCGATAAAGTCTGTTCACAGCTAGAAGCAATCTTCAAGGCAAGCTTTTCATGTTCGCTTTTGGATGCGAATATATCGCACTCATCTATATACTTTTGACAAAGTGCAGCTTCTTCTTTGATTTCTTTTAAATATTTCTTCAATTGCTATTTCCATCCTCCTAGTGAATGCTTTTCTCAATTTCTCCATCGGTTCGCACAACAACAAGTGGAATCTCTTTTGAAATGTTCTCTATAAGTTTCTCGAATGCAGCCTTGGCGTTTTCTGCGTTCTTATAATCGCCAAGCGGTTCTTCTGAGGCTGTAGTAGAATCCAATAGTATTTCAGTTTTTGAAATTCGGCTAATATAAACGCAAACTACATTGTCCCAGTTGTAAAAGGTTTTTCTATCCTGTTTTACAATAATCATCTCAAATTTCTCCCTTCTTTTTAGTTAAATGGCAGTCCTTCATCTTCCACATTATCCGGAATATTCATAAACCCTTCATATCCTCCTGCAGGTGCTGGTTCTGGAGCTGGCTGCGTATTCTTCTTGCTTTCCACGAACTCCTGCTCATCCACAACTACATCCGTTGTGCACACCTTCTGTCCATCCTTATTTGTGTAGCTACCTGTCTGGATGCGTCCAGTAACAGCAATCTTTGTCCCTTTGTGCAGAAATTTCTCTGCAAACTCTGCATTCTTTTTGAAACTGATGCAGTTAATGAAGTCTGCATTCTGACCGTTATCTTGCTTACGGTTTCTGTCTACAGCCAGTGTATATCTGGCTACCGCCATTGTCTCCTGACCCTGTGTATAACGCACTTCTGGGTCTTTGGTTAATCTTCCGATTAGAATTACTTTGTTCATTTGTTACCTCCTAATGCTCGGTCGAAAGCTTTTGATTCCTTTAAGAAGGCTCCCAAAACTTCTGATTTAATAAATCCCGCAATAATCGTTTTTCCGCCAGTATATACACCTAAAGAAGTAACACCATCAAATGCTACTTTAATATCTCCAATACTGCATGTTGCTTTGTATGATAAAGTACGCGCAATGTCCCAGATAGCATGATGAAGTTCACTTACTTGTTCAAGGCTGCATCCCTTACAATCAAAAATATAATAGTATGCATCATCTTTTATTTGCATAAATTCGCATGTTTTCAACCATTCAACTATTTCAACTATTCTTTCTTCACTCAACTCTACAAGTGCCTCTTGTTCTGATGCTGTATAGCCTACCATGTTAAACTGCTTAATCGAATCATAATAACAGTTGTTATTGATGTAATCGTTCACAAGTTCATTGGCTACACATTTTGCTGTTGTAGTCGGCTTTTCAACCATCTTTTTTCTTTTCTTCACTTTGAAATCCTTCTTTCTTTTAATACTAGAACACTCCTGCGTCCATCCTTTCATTGTATCTTTTCTCTGCATAGTATCTGAATGTGTAATATTCAAGACCACATTTCTTTGCAGCTTCGCTGCATCCAATGTCTCCTTGTTCCCATTCCAGATATACGTCTGTAAAGTTTGGCGGAAGAATCACTCCTCTCTGGATTCCCTTCCTCTGCTCTCCAATCTCTTTCAAACGGATATTTGCATACTTGCGAAATGTTGTGTGTGACATTCCACATTGTCTAGCTGCCTTTTCATCTGAGAGTAAACCAAGCTTCCACTGTTCAAAGCAATCATCAAACATTGGTGGCAAAGGCTTTGGTGGTACTTTGTTACCTGTCTTGACGGTATGTCTATCACCTCTCTTCACAAGTTCTTCTCTTGCATATCTTTCAAAAGTCGTGACGCAAACACCTATCTTCTTTGCACCTTCTGGTCCAGTTAGCTTTCCATCCCTCCAGGCAATGTAAAGCTCCTCTGGAAGTGTAGTTTTTTTCGCGACAAAGTTTGATCTATGACCTGTTTGTTTTTTAGGTGCCTTTGCCTTAGCTGTATCTTGCCAGTGTAGCCAATTTTTATACATTGGACGTTGGTTAAATTTCGAGCAGTGATACCCTAACTGGATATTATATGCACGGTTATCAGCTTCTTCCGCAGCTTCTTCTTTACTCAGAAATACTGACCTTCCAAGCGCTAATCTCTCCCAATGATGTATATTGTTCACGTTGTTTCCGATGTCACGTTTTTCGGTTATCGTATCAAAATGTGTGTCTGTCACGGCTATAACAACCGATTCAACAACTTCAAGTCCGTAGTTGTCGAACCCTTCGAATCCTTTTTGCTTTAACTCATAGTTGCTTAATCGGTATTCCTCTACGTGATAGACAGGAGTTCCGATCTTAATCTCACCCATCTTGTACCTCCTTTATCAGTTTTAGATCATATCCACCCTGCACAAATTCTTTGGTGAGCTTGTGCCTGATACCGTTGCCTAAGTACTGGTATATATCAAGCATGTCATCATCAGAGAAATTTGTCTGCAAATACTGGTTTATACCCTTTCGGGTTCTATTCCAGAATCTTACGTTCCTTACGTGTTGCTGATAAACCATCGTTTTGCAAGCGTCCCTTGACACATATTCAAGCAATTTACATTTAAGATCTTCTTCGCTCTCAATGTCAGCTACGGAAAAACCAGAACGTTGCTTGTTTAACAGCAAGTATCCATCGCTGTTGATACTGCTACCAGGAAAGCATTTCATAAGCTTTAAAATTTCATTCAGAATCATAATTGCTCCAATCTATCTTCTGTCCGCAGTATGGACAGTGTACGCAAACTCCTGCTTCTGATTCATACCGCGTGCCGCATGTCGGGCAATACCATTCGTATACATTTTCGTTTGATGCACAGATGACTGGTTCTTCTGCAATTGTTTTATGCAT
>OOCP01002204.1_pt1 | contig 17068 bp, 16 predicted proteins | sample 1671511 | NCBI WGS metagenome assembly OOCP01 (sample SAMN06348164, study PRJEB24527) | human gut metagenome | biome: human gut; feature: ankylosing spondylitis patient; material: feces | host: Homo sapiens | place: China | collected 2015-10 | reverse complement strand
GGTGCTCCGCACCCGGGTTGCGGCTCCCAGCATCCGCGGCGCTTCGCTTGCGTCTTGCTGGCCGCTGCCCCAACAACGACTCCCTGTTTCCGCCACTGGCGGCGGTCGTCGCTGTTGCCCCCTCTGGGGGAGCTGGCGCGAAGCGCCTGAGAGGGCAAGGATGCCACAGAGAAACAAAAAAAACAGCGATGGCATCGCTCTGACAAAAGCCAATGCCCATCGCTGTGTAGATAACTCTTGATAAGCGGGCTTGCCCTCTCCGCCACCTTCGGTGGCACTGCCCGGGTTGCGGCTCCCAGCGTCTGCTTCGCTGCCGCTCGCATCCCGCTGGCCGCGGCCCCAACAGCTCCTCCCTGTTTCCGCCGCTGGCGGCGGTCGTCGCCGTTGCTCCCAAAGGGAGAGGCTTAAGCTTCGGGGGAAAGCTTCACATCGTTCAGGAACGCCGCTATCTTATCGATCTGGTTCTCCGCCACGGCGCGGCCCGTCTCGTAGACCCGGCGCAGCTGGGCGGGGTCGCGCTCCATAGCGCCGATCTCCAGCGGGATGGGCGGGCGGATGACATAGTCTTTGCCGGAGGCCTCCTGCATGGCGATGTAGGAGAGGGTCTCGTTGTATCGCTCATGACGGTCGGCCACCGCTGCCACGAAGGCCGGATAGCGCAGATACCGCGCACGGATGGCGGGCAGCAGGGGGTTCTTCTTTTTCACGAAGCCCTTGGGCTGGGTCAGGATGATGAGGTTCCGCTTGTAACCCAGGCTCTCGAAGAAGCGGACGGGGATGGAGTCGGCCACGCCGCCGTCCAGCAGGGAGTAGTGGCCGATCCGGACGGCCTTCGCCGCCAGCGGCATGGACGCCGAGGCCTCCATCCAGCGCACGTCCTCGGCGTCACCGCTGCGGCACTTGTGGTAGATAGGGTCGCCGGTGCGCAGGTCGGTGCAGACGACAAAGAAGTCCATGGGCGAAGCGCGGAAGGCCTCTTCATCGAAGGGGTCCAGCTTTTCCGGCACCTCGTGGTAGCAGAAATCCTCGCTGTAGAGGTTGCCGGTGCGCAGCAGATTGCGGAAGCTGGCGTAGCGCTTGTCGTTGCAATATTCGGTGTTGTAGCGGATGACGCGGCCGATCTGGTGCGACTTGAAGTTGCAGCCGAACACCGCGCCCGCCGACACGCCGATGGTGCCGTCGGTGGTGAGGCCGTGCTCCATCAGGACATCCAGAACGCCTGCGGTGAACATCCCCCGCATGGCACCGCCCTCTAATACTAACCCTGTCTTCATATACTGACTCCTTTTCCCGGTGCGGCCCTCGTCGGCCGCAGCAAGCCGTTTCCGGCTGCTACCAGTATACTCGATTTTGCGCAGAAAACAAGAGACAACTGCACAAATCGCCCGCCCTGAGACACAGACTGTACCGCAAAAGTCGTACTTATAATCGAAAGGGCTGAAAAAACCGGAGAGAACGAGTCAAATTTGGGCAGAAAAAGCCTTGCCAACCGGGAGAGTATCCGGTATACTGATATGAAATATCGACCGTTTTGTGACAGGGAAATTGGGAGGAAGAGACGAACTATGAAAATGCTGGAAGACCGCATCCGCAAAGACGGCATCGTCCGTGAGGGCAATGTGCTCAAGGTGGACAGCTTCATCAACCATCAGATGGACATCCCGCTGTTCCGCGAGATGGCAAAGGAGTGGAAGCGCCTGTTCGACGGCAAGCCCATCAACAAGGTGCTCACCATCGAGGCCAGCGGCATCGGCATCGCGGCTGTGGTGGCCAGCGAGTTCAACGTGCCGGTGGTGTTCGCCAAAAAGTCCATGAGCATCAACCTGGACTACGACAACTACGAGACGAAGATCCAGTCCTTCACCCACAAGAAAATCTATAATGTCATCGTCTCCAAGAAGTTCCTCACCCCCGAGGACCACGTCCTCATCATCGACGACTTCCTGGCCAACGGCTGCGCCCTGCTGGGTCTGCTGGAGCTGACCGAGAAGGCCGGTGCCACCGTCGAGGGCATCGGCATCGCCGTCGAGAAGGGCTTCCAGCAGGGCGGCGACCTCATCCGCAGCAAGGGCATCCAGCTGGAGAGCCTCGCTATCGTCGAGTCGATGGACAGCGCCACCGGCGAGATCGTGTTCCGCGACCAGCCGCAGCAGAGCTGAAAGGTTTTTGTTGACAATCCGTCAGGTTTTGTGTATACTGTAAGTGAACCGGAAGGTTCCGTGCGGCGGCACGCAAAGCTGTACTGTGCGTGGGCAGGGTAATTACCACGACATAAGATGTCCCACCGGACATCGCGCCCGCACCGGGGAGATAAGGTGGGTCCGCGCCGGGGACGGTAAGTTCCGGCGACAATAGATGCTCTACCGGGCATCGCGGCTGACAGCCAGCAGAAAACCGCTGTTTTAAGAATGATGGGCGTCGGATGAAGAGTCTGACGCCCTTTCTTTATAAAAGGAACTGAGGACGTATGAAAAAGCTGAACGATAAAAAGCAGGTGGTAGCCCAAATCTCTGCGGCGGCGCGCCTCTATAAGAAAAATCTGGTGGGCAAACACTTTTTGTATGTCTTCGACGGCAGAGCCATCGAGGTGGCCTATCAGGCAAAGGGATTCCGTCACCTGACCGGCGTGGATACCGGGCTGGACGCGATGTCCTTTTACAAAAAGGCGGTGAGTGGGACGCTGCAGGCAAACCAGATCTTCTTTTCGCCTCACCACCCCTATCAGCTCTGCCAGCGCAAGCTCGTACACCTGAGCGACATCGCCGGCATGGTCACTTCAGAGTGCTTTATGCTGGAAAATATCACGACTGAAACGCAGTCGTTCCAGTTCGGCACGACGGACCTTGCCTTTGTACTCTGCCTGAACCGTCACAAGGACGCCAGCGGGGAGTACAAGAGCAGTAAGTACATCGTGGAGTCCCTGCGGGATGAGGACGGCTTTGCCAAGAGCGAGGGCGCGTATCCGGTGACGCACATCCTCTCGAAGCGGAACGACGAGCCGTTTTATCACGAGGTCGTCTATCTGGACGAGGGGGAAAGCATAGAGACTCTTCCGCCGCTGGCCGCAGAGCTGGTACGTTTGACGGACGAAGCAGGAACGTGAGAAAAGACCGCCGTCCAGCGGTCTTTTCTTTTGCCCATTTTTACGCCCCGTCGAAGCTGTCGCCGTCCTCGGGAAGGTCGGCGGAAGTCTCAGCATCGGAAGCGGGCGTATCCGGGACAGCGGCACGGGGGACGCCTTTATAGACCAGCGTCTGCTCGAGGACCTCGGCGCAGACCGGGGCCGAGAGGCTGCCGCCCGCAGTCGTCCAGCTGTGGGGCTCGTCGAGGCAGACGAGGCACAAAAACTGGGGGTCGTCGATGGGAGCCACGGCCACAAAGCTGGCGATGCGGGCCTTCTCGTCGGCGCTGTCCAGCTTCTGGCTGGTGCCGCTCTTGCCGCCTACCCGGTAGCCCGCGATCCGGGCGTTCCGTCCGCCGCCGTAGAGAACGACGGCCTCCATCATCTCCCGCATGGTGCGGGAGGTCTCCTCTTTCAGCACCTGACGCTTGCAGACGGGGGAGAGGTGGTCGATGACCTCGCCCTCCGGGCCGAGGATGTCCGAGACGACGTAGGGCTGCATCAGCCGCCCGCCGTTGACCACGGCGCAGACCGCCGACGCCATCTCGAGGTAAGAGATCTTGCTGCTCTGCCCGAAGGCGCAGGACGCCAGCTCCACCGGCCCCATCCGGTCGGCAGTGTAGTAGAGGCTCTTTTTCGGCTCGGCGGGCAGGTCGATGCCGGTGGGCGCGCGGAGGCCGAAGGCCGCAAAGTAGTCGCAGAACGCCTCTTTGCCCAGCCTTGCGCCGATTTGGATGAAGCTCTGGTTGCAGGAGTTCTCGAGGGCCTGAGTGACGGTCTGCGCCCCGTGGCGCTTGTGGTTGGCACAGTGGAAGCGGGTGCCGGCCACCGAGATGCTCTCGCCGCAGTAGAAGCTGGAATTTTTGCTCACAGCTCCGGTGTCCAGCGCTGCCGCGCAGGTGATGAGCTTGAAGACGCTGCCCGGCTCGTAGAGGTCGCTGACGGCCTTGTTCCGCCACTGGGTCTGCTGGGCCAGCTGCAATGCCGCCGCCCGCTCATCGCCGGAAAGCTTCTCTACGGCCTCCCGGGCGGCCTTGTCGGCCAGCACACGGGGCTGGTTGGGGTCGTAGGCGGGGGTGGTGGACATGGCCAGCACGGCCCCGGTGTTCACGTCCATGACGATGCCCACGGCACGGGCTGCGACGTGGTGTTCCTTTACCGCGTAGCCCAGCGCGTTCTCGAGGTAGTGCTGGATGTTGGCGTCGATGGTGAGCCGCAGGCCGTCCCCCTCGGTGGGGAAGCGCTCGGTCTCATAGCTCTGCTCGAGGGTGTAGCCCCAGGCGTTCACCGCCGTGAGGACGACGCCGTTCTCGCCCGTGAGCAGGTCGTCATATTTCAGTTCGAGGCCCGAGACGCCCGCGTTGTCCACGTTGGTGAACCCCAGCACCGAGGCCAGAAACTCCCCCTGCGGGTACCAGCGCTTCGAGTCCTGATCGATGCGGATGCCGGTGATGCCGTTTGCCTCGCAGAAGTCCCGCACGGCGTCGGCCATGGCTCGGTCTACCCGGTAGCGCAGGAGGCAGTCGTTGGAGCGGCGATCGCTGAATTTCTCGAGAAGCTTCCCTTCGTCCAGCTCCAATATCTCCGCCAGCCCCTTGGCCGCGAGGGCGAGTTTATCCTCCGGCATCTCCCGGGGCGAGGCCCGGAGGGTCCAGCAGCTGCTGTTGGCCGCCAGAAGGACGCCGTCGGCGCTATAAACGCGGCCCCGGTCGGCGGGGACGACGGTGTCCCGCAGCTGCTGGCCCAGGGCGCGGTCGGTGTACCAGCCGCCGCCCAGCACCTGCAAAAATAAAAGCCGCACCGCCAGCCCGCAGCAGACCAGACAGAACACCCCCGCCACCAGCCCTGCCCGGGCGCGGAACGCCCGTTCCGGCAGGGTGCGCAGGGCGTCGGCGGGTTTTGGCGATTCGGACATGAGACAGCACCTCCCTTCCTGCAATCATATGCGCGAGACCCCGTGACTAGCCGTCCGTCCCGGTGCGTACACTAAAGGGAAGGGGGGAGAGGATGAAGAAGCTTTTGCGTCCGCTGCCCGGCATGGACCTGCCGTTTCTGATCCTGGTGCTCACGCTGGTGGGCTTCGGGCTGGTGATGCTGGCCAGCGCGTCCAGCGCCGTGGCGCTCTACCGGCGGGGCGACGCCTGGGCCTATCTGCGGCCTCAGTTGCTCTACGCGGCGCTGGGGCTCTGCGGGATGTGGCTGGCCAGCCGGGTGGATTACCATATCTTCCATAAGCTGGCGTGGCCGCTGCTGGGGCTGTCGCTGATATTGCTGGCGGCGGTGCTCTTCATGCCCGAGTACAACGGCTGCAGGCGGTGGCTGGTCATCCCGGGGTTCGGCACCCTGCAGCCCAGCGAGATCGCAAAGTTTGCGGTGGTGCTGGTGTTTTCCCACATCATCGCACTGAACCACGACCGGATGAAGGACTTCAGCGTGGGCGTGCTGCCCTTTGCGCTGGTGCTGGGGGTGGTGGCGGCCCTGATGCTGCTGGAGCCGCACCTGTCCGGCACTGTCCTCATCCTCGGCATCGGCGCGGTGCTGATGTTCGTGGGCGGTACGGGGCTGCGGTGGTTTTTGCTGGCGGGCGCGGGAGGCGTCGGGGCCATCGGTGCGGCGGTGGCCGTCATGCCCGACCTCGTCCCCTACGCCGCCGACCGGCTCCGCTCCTGGCTCGACCCCTTTGCCGACCCGCTGGGCGACGGCCACCAGACCATCCAGAGCCTCTATGCCATCGGCTCCGGCGGGGCCACCGGCCTCGGTCTGGGGGAAAGCCGCCAGAAGCATCTTTTCGTCCCCGAGCCTCAGAACGACTTCATCTTCTCCATCGTCTGCGAGGAACTGGGCTTCGTGGGGGCCTGCGCAGTGGTGGGGCTGTTCGTGCTGCTGCTCTGCCGGGGCATCACCATCGCAGCCCACGCGCCCGACCGGTTCGGGGCGCTGCTGGTGGTGGGATTCGTGGTGCAGGTGGCCCTGCAGGCGGTGCTGAATGTGGCTGTCGTCACCAACACCATCCCCAACACCGGCATCTCGCTGCCCTTTTTCTCCTCCGGCGGCACCAGCCTCATGATGCTGCTGGGGGAGATGGGGGTGGTGCTGGGAGTATCACGCGGGGAGACGTAGAGCCCTCTCAGTCTCGCTTCGCTCGCCAGCTCTCCCAAAGGGAGAGCCATTGGCAAGCCGGGCCACTTTCGCCTGACCGCTGAAGGCCCGACGGGGCGCAAAAGGGCGGGCGCTGCTACAGAGGGCAGCCGCTTCTGGACAACGCACCTTGTTAAGCTGCCGTGAATCTAGACAGCGGAGCACTACCGTTTCCGAGACATCGTGCTTCGCTCGTCCAGCGTGGGCCTGACCGACACGCCAGTGGCTCCCCCTCTGGGGGAGCTGTCACGCCTGCGGCGTGACTGAGAGGGCAAGTCTCACAAACACATTCACAAACTCAAATCGTGACATCCGCCCCTGCTTTTGCATATCGTGGGGTATCTTTTGCGGAATGGGGGCAGCGGATATGACACAGCAGAGCGGGCGGATTTGGGTGATGGGCGGACGGCCGCTGAACGGCGCGGCGGCGATACCGGCGGCGAAAAACAGCGTACTTCCGCTCCTTGCAGCGGCACTGCTCTGCCGGGGACCGGTGCGGCTGCGGGCCGTGCCGAGGCTGTCGGACGTGGAATGCAGCCTCGGGCTGCTGCGAGGCGCAGGGTGTGCTGCCTACTGGCAGGGGGCAGACATTGTGGTGGCCGGGATGCCCTCAAACAGCACCCTTCCGGGAGAAACCGCGGCACAAATGCGGGCCTCCATCCTCTTCTGCGCACCGCTGCTGGCGCGGCTGGGCCGGGCCGAGACTTCGCTGCCCGGCGGGTGCAATATCGGCGCCCGTCCCATCGACTTACATCTGGAAGGTCTGGCCCGGATGGGGGCAAAGGAGCTGGACGCCGGGGCGGGAAAGCTGGTGCTGGCCGCGCCGGGGGGACTCCACGGGGCCGACATCACCCTCCGCTTCCCCAGCGTGGGAGCGACGGAGACATTGCTGCTGGCGGCTGTCTGCGCCCGAGGCACCACCGTCCTGCGGGGCGCGGCCCGGGAACCGGAGATCTCCGACCTTGCCGAATTTCTGAACCGCTGCGGCGGGCGTATCGAGGGCGCGGGGACTTCCACACTGCGCATCGAGGGGCGGCGGGGGCTTTCCGGCTGCGATTTTTCGCCCCTGCCGGACCGCATCTTCGCCTCTACGCTGGCCTGTGCCGCCGCTGCTGCCGGAGGGCGGGTGGAACTCACCGGATGCCCGCCCGCGCTCTATGCGCCGGTGCTGGAAATTCTGGAACAAATGGGCTGCACCGTGGAGCGGGGCGCAGACCGGGCCGAGGTGGCCCGTTTCGGGCGGCTGTACGGGGCGGGCCGGGTCTTCACCGGGGTGTACCCGGGTCTCGCCACCGACGCTGCGCCCCTGCTGGCCGCCGCCATGCTCTGCGCCGAGGGAGAGAGCAGCATCGAGGACGTCATCTTCGAGCGACGGTTCGGCTGCGCGGAGGGCTTCGAGCGGCTGGGCGGGCGGGTAAAACGGTCGGGCCGGGTGCTCTCCGTCGGCCCGCTGCCGGAAAACGGCCTCCACGGAGCCGCCCTCACTGCGCCCGACCTGCGGGGCGGCGCGGCACTGGTGGTGGCGGCTTTGTCGGCACAGGGAAAGAGCTTCGTGGAAGAGACTCGTCATATCGACCGGGGCTATGCCGGTTTGTGGGAAGTTCTGGCCTCTTTAGGGGGACGAATTGGCAGAGAAATGCCGCCCCTTGACGCCGCTGTGAAAAAAATACCATCGAAAAAGCAAATTTATCTTGCATTCGGGGCCAAAAGATGATACGATACTGTTATATAGTAGCAGTAATGTTGAGTTCTATCCTGCGCCAAGGCGCGGTCTACGATAAAATCCGATGGAGGACAATGATATGGCACTCATGCTCGACGAAGAAATGGATGAAAACGTAACGACGATAAAGGTCATCGGCGTGGGCGGCGGCGGCGGCAACGCCGTCAACCGCATGGTCAGCGACGGCCTGCAGGGCGTTGAATTTATCGCAATGAATACCGACCAGCAGGCACTGGCGAAGAACCATGCCGCCACCAAGGTGCAGCTGGGCTCCAAGCTCACCAAGGGCCGCGGCGCAGGTGCCGACCCCGAGATCGGCCAGCGCGCTGCCGAGGAGAGCAAGGACGAGATCGCAAACGCTCTGAAGGGCTCCCAGATGGTCTTCATCACCGCCGGCATGGGCGGCGGCACCGGCACCGGTGCGGCTCCTGTGGTGGCTGAGGTGGCACACGACCTGGGCATCCTGACCGTGGGCATCGTCACCAAGCCCTTCTCTTTTGAGGGCAAGCGGAAGATGGGTCTGGCTGAGCAGGGCATCGCAAATCTGCTGATGCATGTGGACAGCCTCATCGTCATCCCCAACGAGCGCCTGAAGATGATCAGTCAGGAGAAGATCACCCTGATGAACGCCTTCCAGGCCGCTGATAACGTGCTGCGTCAGGGCGTCGAGTCCATCTCCGCCCTGATCAATGTGCCGGCCTTCATCAACCTGGACTTCGCCGACGTGCGCTCCATCATGAAGGACGCCGGCTACGCTCACATGGGCGTCGGCAGCGCCAAGGGTGCCGGCAAGGCTGAGAACGCCGCCAAGGCCGCTATCTCCTCTCCGCTGCTGGAGACCAGCATCGCCGGCGCACACGGCGTCATCATCAACATCACTTCCAGCCCCGACATCGGTCTGGAGGATGTCGAGACTGCCGCCGGCCTCATCACCCAGAGCGCACATCCCGATGCGAACATCATCTGGGGTACTGCCTTCGACGAGAACCTCTCCGATGAGATGCGCGTCACCGTCGTGGCCACCGGCTTCGACAACAAGGCCGCTGACGGCCTGCGCGGCACGCTGGGTACTGCTGCCGCCGGGACTGCTCCCGGCGTGACGGCTTCTGCTCCGTCCGCTGTCTTCAGTGCCGAGGTCAACACTCCCTCCGCCGCTTCCGGCAGTGCTTCTGCCGCCAAGCCCGTGGAGGAGGAGAACAGCGACACCAGCTACTACGATGACCTGCTGGCGATCCTGAACAAGCGTAGATAAGCGCAAGAATAGAGAACCCCTTGTGCAGAAAAAGCGGAAGGAGGCCGTACCGTGGAGCAGCAACAGACAAAGCTGCCGCTGGAGTGGCTGAGCAGCCGCCGGACGCCGGAGCTGCATCGGCTGGAACAGCTTTGCCGGGAGACAGCCCGGGAGCATCGCTGCGCCCAGCGCAGACTGCAGGAGGTGGAAGAGGCGATGGCATCCGAACAGGAGAAGTCATGCCCTGAGGCTCTGCTCGCTGCGTCCGGGCCGACCCAGCTCGAGCAGCTGAGCCGGAAGCTCAACGCGGCCAACGCCGAGCTTCGCCGCTATGAGACACGGATGTTCGCCTACGAGCGCACCATGCTGGCCCTGCGGAAGGAGAACGCCGAGCTGACCGCCCGGTGTGAGGAGCTGCGGAGCGAGCTGGACAAAATATCCACCGCCCCGCTGCGGCTGGATGTTCCGTCCATACAGCCCGCGGTCCCGTTCCCGGAGAGGGCTGCGCAGACACCGCCTGCTGCGGACCGTCAACCGAAAACAAAGCTGGAACACCTCGGCGACGAGGTCCTGGCCGAGCTTGCGAAGCTGATGCCGTAGGAAAAGTAAGAGTTGAAAAGAAAACGCCTGTCGTGTGGATGCACGGCGGGCGTTTTGTTGTATCTTTTTGCTGAAAAGTATGTTATACTTATTCTGCGGCCTACCCCGCCCATTTTAACTGGGAGGGAGGTGAAAATATGCAGGATATATCGTCTCTGATCGTGTCCGTCGCAGCAAATGTGATCTCGCATTACATCTGCAAGTGGCTTGACGGATGGTTCTCGGGCCGTAAGCACTAAAAAGAAGACCCCCTTTCGGAGTAGCCGCTCCGTGAGGGGGTTTTCTTTTCGCATAGGTGAAACATATGCTGTATCGTCTCTGTACTTTCATTATATGCTATCCTGCGAAAAAGTCAAGCATATAAAGAAAAGTCATTCGCTACCGCTGTTCCAGCAGATAGGTCGCCTCGAGGTCGGCGATGTGGAGCTTGACGGCGAGAGGGTACTTCTCGAAGGCCCCCGACAGGGCAAAGCTGCCGCCCCGGACGGCGTCGTCGAAGCCGCCCATGTGCCAGCGGATGGCCACGGCTTCTTCCACCTTCAGCTTCATGAACCGCTCGATGAGGAAGACGCTCTTCTCGCCGTGGCCGTAGGGGAACATGTCCTCCACGCTGTAGCTGGGGACTTTTTCCCACTGGCCCGTCGCTTCGTTTTTCACGTTGCGGGTGCCTTTTTTGTAGAAGTTGGCCTTGCACAGGTCGTGGAGCAGTGCGCAGATGGCGAAGGTCTCCTCGCTGTCCTCGTCCGGCGTGAAGAAGGTGCCGTGGAGCACGCGGTAGACGTTCAGGCTGTGCGCACACAGCCCGCCCTCGCAGGCCCCGTGGAAGCGGGTGGACGCCGGCGCGGAGAAGAAGTCCGTCTTGCTGTCCATCCAGTCCAGCAGCTTCTCGCTGCCGGGCCGGGTGACGTGGGTGCGGAATATCTCCAGAAATTCCTCGCGGTCCGTCATCTTACAGCTCCATATCCTCGAGGATGCCCTTCAGGATGGCCAGCTCGTCGTGGCTCAGGGAGATGCCTTTGCCCATGCGGGTGCCGTCCGGGGACCAGTCGCGGATGTCGTACTTGGGTTCGCCTTCGTTCCAGCTGATGAGGTTGAGCTGGCGCTCCCAGCCGCGGGGACGCTCTCCGAGGACTGCGATGCGCTCAACGATCTCGTATTTGATTTCTGCCATAGTGCATTACCTGCCTTTGCTTTGTTTGCTACCATAATAAAAGAAGCGCGCGAAGATTTCAACAGGTAATTGGAAAATAATTTCTGAATTTTACATCTCTTTCAACCGTAAGGCGCTTCTTCGCGCCACTCTACCAGCTGTAAAACGCCGCTCTGGTCTTCGTCGGGCGCAGGTTCGCGGCTGTGAAGATGCTGCTCGGCCCCGAAAAGCCCGCCGCCGTACTGGGTCATCACCCCCGGCGACCGCCCGGCCAGATACTCGGCGGCATTCTTCTGCCGACAGGCGGTCGGGGTGCCGTCGGTCATGGGGATGCCGCAGTCCGGACGGGGCTGCGGGACTTCCGGCGGCGGGAGCTGCACATCCGGGCCGTCCGGCTGCGACGGCGGCTGCTGGGAGCCACAGCCCGGTTTTGGCGGTTCCGTGACGGGCGGCTGACCGGGTATCGCGCCCCAAGGCGGGCTGACCATGCTGCTCGTCTCCTCCGGCGGGCCGCTCGGCCCGGGCGCATCCTCAAGCTCATGGCGGATGAAGGGCGTCAGAGATTCCATAAAAAACACCTCCGCCCCTAGGATGCCCGGCGGCAGGGGCAATCATGCACAAAAAAATCCCCCCGGGACTCCGGGGGGAGAGGTGCTGCGCTGTGTTACGGGGTGGGGATTTCCGACACCACCACGGCAAACCGGACCTTGACCTTTTTGCCGTTGGTGTCCGTAAAGCTGGTGGTGATCAGGCCGATCTGGCGTTCACCGGCCAGATCGGTATTTGATGTGTTAATGTAGGCGTAGTGTGCATTCAGGTTGATGGCCTGCTTTCCGGCATCCTTGTCGTACTTGCCGCAGTAGAGGCAGACGACCTTGTTAGAGAGGGCGGGGTTACTTGAGAAGTAGGAGCGAATTGTCGGGAGAGAGGCGCTGTCGTCGGTATAAACCACCTTGACAGCAGTTTCAAATCTGGGGTCCGCTGCCCACAGTTGCAGCAGGGCATCCAGTTCGGCAGAGGAGGTACAGGTAATGGTCGTTTTACCCCAATGGCCATTGGCATAATCCGCCATAGCCTTTGCAATGCTCTTGTGGGAGGCCGAGCTTCCGGTGCCGCAGCCCGTAAGCAGGGCCAGTGCCATCACCCCGGCAAGGGCGAAGGCAAGGATCTTTTTCATAGTTTTCATAGTTGTTCCTCCCTGTGTTCATGCAGGCTGTTAACCTGCGGAATAATCATAGATGATCACGGCGATGCGGTAGCTCTTGTTTCCTCTTGTGACAAGCCGGGTAGCGCACTTGGCAGCGGTCAGTCTTCCTCTAGAGCTACGAAGTGGCAGTCCGCCCCCTAATATAAGGGGCATAACACGCATGGTCTGGTGCAACTCGCTCTGCTTGCTGTCTACCTCGCAGGCGTAAAGATTCACGGTATAACCGTTTTCGTAGTTGCTAAAAACGTTCCGCAGGGTTGTGTATGTAGAGGAATTCGGAGAAATAGTCCAATCGCCGTGATCATTCAGCCAGGAGGCCTTAAACATATCAGCGACGGTCTTTATCTCAGGGACATCGTGAGTGATGGGAACGTCCTTATAACCAAGGTTCTCGCTGAGGAAAGCAGCCATATACTCCTCCACCAGCCGGTCGCCTGTTTTTCCACCGCTGCAGCCGGTGAGGATGGTGAGCAGCATCACTCCGGCAAGGGCCATGGCCAGCAGCTTTTTTGTTAATTTCATTACAGTTCCTCCTTCAAAGCAGATCGGTAGTATTCTCCAGCCCCCGTGGGGAGTTGGTAATATAATAATAAGAGATATTCCTAGTTGATGTCAAGAAAAAATGGAAAAAACGTCAAAAGAACGAAGTTTCTTTTTTTTTTTATGCAAAATATACAAAAACACCCCGGGGCCAAAGGGGCCTCGGGGTGTGGAAAAGGGACTGGGCAGAAAGCGCCCAAAGCAAAAGGCTCTCCCGGCCGAGAGAAGGCAGGCGATGAGGAAGAGAAGGGAAGCGGTCACACAATAACCTCCACCGTGCTCCCCCCGCTGCGGGCCTTTTTTACGACCACCTGCTTGTCGATGCGCTCCTTGAGCGCGGCGACGTGGGAGATGATGCCCACGAGGCGGTCGCCCTCGGTGAGGCCGGCGAGGACCCGGATGGCCTGCTCAAGGCTCTCGTCGTCCAGCGAGCCGAAGCCTTCATCGAGGAAGAGGGTGTCCAGCCGGATGCCGCCCGCCGCGCTCTGGACCTCGTCCGAGAGGCCCAGAGCCAGCGCCAGTGAGGCTTTGAAGCGCTCGCCGCCCGAGAGGGTCTTGACGCTGCGGCGGGTGCCGTTGTAGTGGTCGATGACGCCGAGGTCGAGGCCGGACTGGCTGCGCTGGTTCTCGGCGCCCACCCGCTCCAGCTCGTACTGCCCGGCGGTCATCTGCATGAGGCGGGTGTTGGCGTGGACGAGGATGGCGTCGAGGTAGTTCATCTGGATGTAAGCCTCAAGGCGTATCTTCTGTTTGCTGCTGAGGGTGCCGCCCGCCGTAGAGGCGAGGGCGTTCACCCACTGCCAGCGGCGTTCCAGCTCCGCCCGGGCGGCGGCGTGCTGACGGTAGAGGTCAGCGGACTTCCGGTTGGGCAGGAGGCGGGCCGTCAGGGCCTTTTCCTGAGCCGCGAGAGCGGTGCGCCGGGCCGTCAGAGCGTCCCGCTGGGATTCGAGGGCGGGCAGGTCGGCGGCTTCGCCCGCCTCCGTCTGCTGGGCCGTCAGGGCCGTGACTGCGGCCTCGGCGGCGGCATAGTCCTGCCGGGCCTTGGCCAGAGCCGACGCGGCGGCGTCCATCCCGGCCCGGAGGGCACGGCGCTCGTTTTCCAGCCCGGCCAGCGCCCGGCGGGCTTCCTCCCGGTCGGCGGCGGGCAGAGCTGCCCGGGCCTCGGCACACTGGGCCTCCAGCGCCTTGGCGGAGGCAGACTGCCGGGCAGCTTCCTCAGCGGAAGCCCGTGCCTCGGCCTCGAGGGCAGAGCGCTGGGCGGTCTTTTTCTGCCGCTCGTCCTCCTGCCGGGCCTTGGCGGCGAGGTCGGCGGCATTCTGCTTCAGAGCCTTGTCGAGGGCTTCCTGTGCGGCGTGCAGGGCCTCGCTTTCTTCGGCCAGAGCCGTCTTCAGGAGCGAGACGGTCAGCTTCACCGGCCCCTCCGGCGAGGTGAACCGCTCCGGCAGCAGGGCTTCGGCGTCCCGGCGGAGGGTGGCTTTGGCCTCCCGGTCTGCGGCCACGGCCTTGGCGGCGGCCGCACTGGCTTCCTGTGCGGCGCGGTCGGCCTCGTCGGCAGACTGTCTGGCCGCGTCCACCCGGGCCTGCGTGGGGGCTTCGGCGGGCAGAACGGCCCGCTTCGGGTGATGGGTGCTGCCGCAGACGGGGCAGGGAGAACCCTCCGTCAGACTCTCGGCCAGCAGGCCCGCCTGCGCGTTGAGAAAGGCCCGCTCGAGGTGGTCGCGGAGGGCGTGGGCGCGCTCCTTTGCGCCGTCGGCGAGAAGATAGCGCTCCTGGGCCTGCCGTGCGGCCTGTCCCCGGCGCTGCCCCTCGGCGAGGCTCTGGGCCAGCTGCGCGAGGGCCGTTTCCCGCCGGGCCAGCTGTTCGGCCCGGGCCTCAAGGCTCACCTTCTCGGCCTCCGCGCCCCCAAGGGCGGCGAGGCTCTGCTCCAAAGCGGTCAGTTCTCCGTCCAGCTGCCCGAGGGCGGCGCGGCGCTTTTCGGCTCTGGCGTTCTCGAGGGCGGCGGCGTCCCGGGCGGCAGAAAGCTTCTTTTCGAGGCTGTCCAGCCCGTCGAAGGCCGCGAGGTCAGATGTCGCCCGCTCGAGCTTTCCGGCCAGCGCGTCCAGGGCGGCGGAATCCCCGGCGTGGCGGGCCGCTTCGGCCTCGGCGGCGTCCAGAACGGGCCGCAGAGCGTCCTGCCGGGCCTGCGCGGCGGTCAGTTCGAGGCGGAGCTTCTCGGCCTGTTCGGCCCGGCCCAGCGTCTGCTGAAGCTTGTCCAGCTCTGCCTCGGCCTCAGTCCGGGCGGCGGTGGCGGCGCTCAGCGCCTGCTCCTGCCCGGCCAGCAGGGCGTCCAGAAGGGGAAGCACCCCTTCCGGCGACGCCTGCCCGCCCGCCTCGCAGAGGGGGGCCAGCTCGTCCAGAACGGCTTCGTCGGCGTCCCCCTCGGCCCAGCTCAGGCCGGAGAGCAGCTGCCCGATGCGGACGCTCTGCTCCTCCCGCTGGCGGGTGAGGGCGGCATTCTCGGCCTGCAGCCGCTCCTGGAGACGCTGGTAGGGCTGGGTGCGGAACAGCTTGCGGAAGATCTTGCTCCGCTCCTCGGTGGAAGCGTTGAGCAGCCGGGTGAACTGCCCTTGAGCGATCATGGCGATCTGGGAGAACTGGTTGTAATCCAGCCCGATGATGTCCACCACGGCGGCGGTGACGTCCTTGGCCCGGGTGACGGGCGGGCGGCCGTCGGCGTAGGTGAGGCAGGCGTCGGCCTTTTCGGTGGTGAAGCCCTCGCCCCGGGCTTTCGGGCGGAGGTATTCGGGATTGCGGCGGACGGTGCAGCGCTGCCCCCGCACCTCAAATTCCAGCTCCACGAAGGTGGGGGTGCCGGGCTCGGCGTACTTGCTGCGGAGCATGGCCCCCTCCCGGACGCCGCCGCTGGAATGGTCGTAGAGGGCGTAGGTGATGGCGTCGAAGAGGGTGGTCTTGCCCGCGCCGGTGTCGCCGGTGACGAGGTAGAGCCCGCCTCTGCCCAGCTGGGCGAGATCCAGAACGGTCTCGGCGGCGTAAGGCCCGAAGGCCGACAGGGTCAGTTTCAGGGGCCTCATGCTTCGTCCTCCTTCCAGATGTCCTCGATGAGCGATCGGCAGAACGCCGCCTGTTCGTCGGAGAGGGGCTGGCCGTTCTGGGCTTCGTAAAAGGCCGCAAAGTGCTCGAGGGGCGTCTTGCTCTCGGCCCGGGCAGCGGCGTCGGACGTCTCAGCGGCCCGGGTGCGGCGGTTGTCGTAGTCCAGCCGCATGAGGTTCGGGTAGATGACCCGCAGCCGGGCCAGCGCGTCGGGGACGTCCTGCTCGTCGGTGAGGGTGATGTGGAGGTAGTCGTCCGTCGGCGTGCCGTCGTAGGCCCGGCGGTCGGTGAGCTCCATGTAACTGCCCCGCAGCTCCCGCAGGTCGTGCCGGGGGGTGAGAGGCGCGGCCTCGAAGCGGACGCTGCCCTTTTCGCTCAGGGTGACGAAGAGGGCGGCTTTGCGCTGATGGGCCTCGGAGAAGGAATATTTGAGGGGACTGCCCGCGTACCGGACGGTGTCCCGCCCCACCTTCTGGGGACTGTGGAGGTGGCCCAGAGCCACATAGTCGAAGCCCTCGAAGAGGGAGACGTCGATGCTGTCCACCCCGCCCACGCTGGGCTCTTCGCTCTCGCAGACCGCCGCCCCGGCCACGAACTGGTGGGCCACCAGCACGTTCCGGCGGGCGGGGTCGGGTGTACAGGCGTTCAGCACACAGCCGATGGCGTCGTTATAGCTCTCGATCTTCTCGTCCGGAAAGACGTGCCGCACGGCGGCGGGCTTCAAAAAGGGCAGGAGCCAGATGTCCACCGGGCCGTATTCGTCCGTCAGGGTGATGGGCGCGGGCGGCGCGGCAAAGACCGGGCTGACGTACACCCGGCTCCCTGCCAGCAGCCGTGCGCCGAAGGCGATGCGGTCTGCCGAGTCGTGGTTGCCGCTGACGGCAAAAACGGGCAGTCCCCGCGCCGCAAGCTCGGTGAGGAACCAGTCCAGCAGCCGCACCGCCTCGGCGGGCGGCACGGGCTTGTCGTAGAGGTCGCCTGCCAGCAGAACGCCGTCCACGGGCCGGGCGTCCAGCAGGGAGAGGACCTGCTCTAAAATGTAGCGCTGGTCGTCCAGCATGGAGAATTCGCAGACCCGCTTGCCCAGATGCAGGTCGGAGAGGTGTAGGAAACGCATGGGGACACCGCCTTTCGTTGGGATGATTTTATTATAGAAGAGTTGGGGGCGTTTGTCGAGGGGGCAACGGCGACGACCGCCGCCAGCGGCGGAAACAGGGAGGAGCTGCTGGGGCCGCGGCCAGCAGGATGCGAGGCCCGCACCAAGGGCC
>OOCP01002191.1_pt1 | contig 17113 bp, 15 predicted proteins | sample 1671511 | NCBI WGS metagenome assembly OOCP01 (sample SAMN06348164, study PRJEB24527) | human gut metagenome | biome: human gut; feature: ankylosing spondylitis patient; material: feces | host: Homo sapiens | place: China | collected 2015-10 | reverse complement strand
GGCGATGACTTCCCGCATGTTGTGGGGCGGAATATTGGTGGCCATACCCACGGCAATGCCGCTGGAGCCGTTGATGAGCAGGTTCGGCACGCGGCAGGGCAGCACGCTGGGTTCCTGCTTGGACTCGTCGAAGTTCGGCACGAAATCCACGGTATCCTTTTCGATATCGCGCATGAGGTCCCCGCTCATCTTGCTCATGCGGGCCTCAGTGTAACGGTAGGCGGCAGGGGGGTCGCCGTCCACAGAACCGAAGTTTCCCTGTCCCTCCGCAAGCGGGTACCGCATGGCGAAATCCTGCGCCAGACGCACCATCGCGTCATATACGGATGCGTCGCCGTGGGGATGGTACGAGCCCAGCACCGCGCCGACCGTATCGGCGGACTTTTTGGTGGGATGAGACGGGTCGTTGCCGCGCTCGTGCATCGTGTACAGAATACGCCGGTGCACGGGCTTCAGGCCGTCGCGCACGTCAGGCAGCGCGCGGGCCGTGATGACGGACATCGAATAGTCGATGAAGGCGGACTCCATTTCCTCCTTGATGTCCCGGACGATGAGCCTCGTCCCTTCGGTTATCGTGTTATCAATCATGTTATCTTCCTATCTTTCAAAGGCACTTGTGCGCCGTGCTGCCCTGCAGCCGTGCGCTTTTTATACGGCATTGTCCGACGGGCCACGCCGTCAGACATCCAGATTCGCGTACTGGGCGTTCCTTTCAATGAACTCTTTGCGCGGCTCCACCTTGTCGCCCATCAGGATTGTGAACGCCTCGTCGGCGGCCATCGCGTCCTCGATGGTGATCTGCACGATGACCCGGTTGTCCGGGTTCATGGTGGTCTCCCACAGCTGCTCGGGGTTCATCTCACCAAGGCCCTTGTAGCGGTTCACCTTTGCGCCGGGCATCTCCTGCGAGAGGATAGCCATTTCCGCGTCGTTGTAGGCGTACTTGATGGTGTTGCCCTTCTGCACCTTGAACAGGGGCGGCTGTGCCACATATACATGCCCCTGCTCGATGAGGGGGCGCATATAGCGGAAGAAGAAGGTCAGCATCAGGGTGCAGATGTGGGAGCCATCCACGTCCGCATCGGCCATGATGAACACCTTGTCGTACCGCAGCTTGGAGATATCGAACTCGTCACCGATGCCGCAGCCCAGCGCCAGCACCACCGGCATCAGCTTGTCGTTGCCGTAAATTTTATCGGCGCGGGCCTTTTCCACGTTCAGCATCTTGCCCCACAGCGGCAGAATAGCCTGAATGGCAGAGTCGCGTCCCATCTTGGCAGAACCGCCTGCAGAGTCGCCCTCAACGATGAAAATTTCGGTGCGGCTGGGGTCTTTTTCGCGGCAGTCTGCCAGCTTGCCGGGCATCCGGCTGGTCTCCAGCGCGCTCTTGCGGCGCACCAGTTCGCGGGCCTTTTTGGCGGCGGCGCGGGCGCGGGCGGCCTGCGTGGCTTTTTCAAAAATGGCCTTTGCCACGCCGGGGTTCTCCTCAAAGAACTCCATCAGCTTGGAGTAGACCATGTTGGAAACGAGGGTACGGATCTCGGTATTGCCCAGCTTTGCCTTGGTCTGGCCTTCAAATTCGGCTTCCTGCAGCTTGACCGAGATGACGCAGATCAGACCCTCGCGCACGTCTGCGCCGGACAGATTCTCGTCCTTGTCCTTCAGCAGGCCGTGGCTGCGGCCGTAATCGTTGAACACGCGGGTCAGGCTGGCTTTGAAGCCCTCTTCGTGGGTACCGCCGTCCGGGGTGTTGACGTTGTTGGCAAAGCTCAGAAGCAGCTCGTTGTAGCTGGAATTGTACTGCAAGGCGATCTCTGCCACGCCGCGGTCGGTCTGTCCCTTGAGGTAGATGACGTTGGGGTGCAGCACTTCCAGCTTGCGCTTTTCGCCCAGATAGGTGACAAAGCTCTTGATGCCGCCCTCGTAGCACATGACCTCGGAGCGGTAGCAGGGGTCGCCCTCCTGCCCATCCTCCAGCACGGGGGTGTACAGCTGACGCTCATCAGTCAGAGTGATCTTGACACCGGCGTTCAGGAAGCTTTCCTCCCGCAGGCGCTTTTCCAGCGTGTCGAAGTCGTAGACGGTGGTATCCTTGAACATTTCCGGGTCGGGTTTGAAGGTGACCCGGGTGCCGGTGACACCCTCGGCTACCGTGCCGATGCACTTGAGGTCGCCGTCCGGGTCGCCGCGCCGGAAGGTCTGCTCGTACTCCTTGCCATCGCGGCGCACATTGACAGTGAGCCACTCGGAGCAGGCGTTGACCACCGAAGCGCCCACGCCGTGCAGACCGCCGGCCACCTTGTAGCCGGAATTTTCGCCGCCGAACTTGCCGCCGGCGTGCAGGATGGTGTACACCACGGTGACGGCGGGCAGACCGGTGTCGGCCTGAATGTCCACGGGGATGCCGCGTCCGTTATCGGTGACCTGAATGATATTGTCCTTCAGGATCTTGACCTCGATGTGGTCGCAGTAACCCGCCAGCGCCTCGTCAATGGCGTTGTCCACGATCTCGTACACCAGATGATGCAGACCGCGCTCACCGGTGGAGCCGATATACATACCCGGGCGCTTGCGCACCGCCTCCAGACCCTTCAGCACCTGGATCTCGCTGGCGTTATACTCGTGGTCGGTTACGGTATCGGCATTTGTACTGGTAATGATTTCTTCTGCCATATCCTTTCTCCCTTTTGTTCATTTTTGCGTTTGTTTTTTCAAATTATAGCAAAGCGGGAACCGGTACACCATGGTGTACTTTTTTCTCGCCGTTTTGTTGTGTTTTCATGCGCTGCCCGCACAGGGCGTTCCGGCTGGCACGGTGCGGCTTTCCGGGCAGTTCCGGGGCTTTCCCATCCCTCTTTTTTTGTGGATCTTCCGCCCGTTTTCCGCAAATTTCACTCCACCATCTTTTGCGCTCTGCGGCGCATGGCGGCGCTGGACAGCTCCGAAAGATACACCGCATCCACCAGCCCTCCGTCTGCCAGCACATAGCACTGGGGCAGCTCGTCCGAAAGGCTGACCACCGCCCCATTCTTCTGGGCGTAGTTCAAAAACTCCCGCCCCCGGGGGGAGATGGTGGTGGTCTCCAGATCAAAGATGCCAATGATGTCACGGTCGTTCAGGACATAGTCCCGCCCCAGATGAATATACATACTGTATTTTCTCCTGTGTCTTTTGTTTGCATAAAGCCCACGAAAATGCAGCTTTTATGCAGTATCACTTGCAACATTTATTCATGCCGTCAAACCCGGTTCAGCACCCCGCCGTCCATGCGGTACACCTCGCCGTCGGTCTTTAAAAAGTCCGTGTCATCGCAGCTGGTCACAAAGGTCTGCTTTTCCTTCATGCAGGTGAGCAGATACTGCTTGCGCCCTTCGTCCAGCTCGCTCAGCACATCATCCAGCAGCAGTACCGGGTGCTCCCCGGTGATCTGCGCCGCCGCCGCAGCTTCGGCCATTTTCAGGCTCAGCACCACGCTGCGCTGCTGTCCCTGACTGGCATACACCCGGGCGGGCTGGTCGTCCAGCAGCAGCTCCAAGTCCTCGCGGTGGATGCCGCACAGGCTCTGCCCGGCGCGCAGCTCCTCCTCCTGCCGCTGACGCAGCAGGTCGGCAAGCCCGCCCGGCGCAAACTGGGCGGCATAGCGGATGCTCATCCGTTCTGCCCCGTGGGAAAGCTCCGCGTAGTTGGCACAGGCGCGGGGAGCCAGCAGTTTCAGATACTCCCGCCTCCGCTGCTGCAAGGCTTCGCCCTGCGCGGCAAGTTCGGTGTTGAGCACCTCCAGCAGAGTGCGCTTTTCCGCGTAGGGGCGCTCCTGCCCGGTTGCAGAGTGGCGCAGCAGCGCATTTTTTTGCTGCAAAACCCGCACATAGCGGCGGTAACTGGCCAGATACCCGGGGTACAGCTGGCACAGCGCAGCGTCCAGAAACTTGCGCCGCCCCTCCGGTGCCCCCTTGACAAGGCTCAGGTGACCGGGGTCGAACACCACCGCCGGAAAGCTGCCTGCCAGCGCCGCCGCCCGCTTGGGCGCTGCGCCGTTTACTGCCGCATAGCGGCCGGGCTTTGCGGCTTCCGGGGTGCCCACGGTCATGCGGATGTGGGCAGGCTCGGCGGGCTCACAGCCTTCTGGCCTATCCCGCTGGGTATCGGCTTCCAGCACCGCAAATGCTTCTCCCCGGCGCACAAGCTCGGCATCCTTGCCGCCCCGGAAGCTTTTGCCGCCGGTCAGCAGCCAGATAGCTTCCAGAAGGTTCGTCTTGCCCTGCCCGTTGTTGCCGCAGATGACGGTAAGCTCCCGGCCGGGCTCCAGCCGTGCCGCACAAATATTGCGATAGTTCTGTACTTCCAGCGAAAGCAGACGCATTTACTGACCCTGCCCGATCTCTACGCTCTGGCCGTCCAGCTCGATGACGTCTCCGGCGCGGCACTTTTTGCCCCGCATGGTGCACACCTCGCCGTTCACCTTCACAGCACCGCCCTGCACCAGCTCCTTGGCTTCGCCGCCGGTCTCACACAGACCGGCAAATTTGAGCAGGGCATCCAGTTTGATAAACTCGGTATGAATCAAAATCTTCTGCATAAAACGCGCTCCTTAGTCGTTTTTAAAGCGTACCGGCAGTACCAGATACAAAAAGTCGTTGCCCTCTACCGGCAGCACCTTCACCGGGCTCAACGGGCCGCTGATCTCCATGCGCACCTGCTCGGTGCGGGCGTTGCGCAGCGCATCCAGCAGATAGCGGTTATTGAAGCCGATCTCCACCTCGTCGCCCTCGCAGGCAGCGCTGAACTCGTCCACCACGCGGCCGAGGTTTGTCTGGCAGCGCACCACAACTTTACCCTCTGTAAAGGAGATGCGGAGGGGATTTTTTAAACGCTCTGTAATAATCAGGGAAGCGCGCTCGATGGTGGAGATGAAGTCCTTGGTGTCGATGGTCACCCGGGTGCGGCTTCCGGCGGGGATGACGTTGCGGTAATTCAGGAATTCGCCCTCGATCAAACGGCTCATGATGGTGTAACCGGCGGTGGTGAACACCACATAGCGGCGGTTCGCACTGATGTGCACATCCTCTTCGTCATCGTTGGCCAGCAGATGGGACACCTCGGTCATGGTCTTGCTGGGCACGATGATGCGGATATCCTTCACGGCAGTGATGGGGCGCTCCACAATAGCCAGACGGTAGCCGTCCAGCGCTACAATGGTCAGCTTGTCCAGTTCGATCTCGAACAGTTCGCCGGTGTGGGCGGGTTTTTTCTCGTCCTGACTGACGGCATACAGGGTGCGGTCGATCATGTCCCGCAGCACGCCGGTCTTGATGGTCAGGGTCTGCTCCGCGCCGGTGTTGGGCAGATCCGGGAAATCGGTAGCCGGCATGGACTGGATCTCGAACTGTGCCACGCCGCTCTGGATGGTGGTCTTGCCATTATCCGCCGCCACAATGCTGATCTGACCTGCCGGCATCCGGCTGATCATGCTGCTGAGCAGTTTTGCATTCAGCACGATCTCACCGGGTTCCTTGATGTTGGCTTCGATGGTGGTCACGATGCCCATTTCCAGATCGTAGCCGGTCAGGGTGAGCTGAAAGCCCTCGGCCTTCAGCAGAATGCCCTCCAGCACCGGGATGGACGAGCGCATGGTGACAGCTTTGGAAACGCCGTCGATGGCTGCACTGAGCAGTGTTTTATCGCAGACGATGTTCAAAACAGTATCTCTCCTTTTTTCACACTTCCGGCTTGATCCCTGCCCTTTGGGCTGCTGCCGGAAGGCAGTAATATATTGAACTTGTTGTAGTAACCGTAGTAGGGGGTGGGGAAGATGTTGAAAACCCGGAAATGTCTTGCCGGGATGCGGGGCTTTGGCTTTCCACCGGGTTGTGGAAGGCTCGTGAAGGAAATGTTGAAAGGTGGGGAACGGTGTTTCTTTCCACAGCCAATGTGAAGAACTGATGTTAAATGTTGAAAACTAAGTGGAAAGTGTGGAAAGCTTCGCCTTTTTGCCACAAGATATAGGCGTATTTTCCCCTTTTTGTTCCGGTTTCTCCCCATATTTTGGGGTCACACCCTAAAATGAGTATGACTTTTGTCCAGTTTTCCCCGGTTTAAGCTTTCACGTTCTTGATGATATCGCTCACGGTCTCCCGCAGGTGCTGGTCGTTCTTCATGTCCCGCTCCATGGTCTTGAGGGAGTAGACGATGGTGGAGTGGTCGCGGCCGGAGAATTCCCGCCCGATCTCCTCCATGCTCATGCCGGTGACTTCCCGCAGGATATAGATGGCAACGCGCCGGGCAGAAGCCACATTGGCGTTGCGCTTGGTGCCCCGGATGTCGGCAGGGGACACGTTGAAGGTGCGGGATACCTCGCCAATGATCTTTTCGATGGTCACCGGTACCGGCTGGGTCTCGTTGAGGATATCCTTGATGGCGTTCTGCGCCACGCTGATCACCGGCTGGATGCCCTCCAGCATATAATAGGCGTTCAGCTTTTTCACTGCGCCTTCCAGCTGGCGGATGTTGTTTTTCAGGTGGTTGGCAATGAACTCTGCCACGTCCTCGGGCAGGTCCAGATGCAGCAGCTCTGCCTTGCGCTTCACGATGGCAACCCGGGTCTCAAAATCCGGCGGCTGCACATCGGCGGTCAGACCCCACTCAAAGCGGGTGCGCAGCCGCTCCTCGAGGCTCTTGATCTCCTTGGCGGGGCGATCGGAAGCGATGACGATCTGCTTGTGGGCGTCGTGCAGGGAGTTGAAGGTGTGGAAGAATTCTTCCTGCGTGGACTCCTTGCCCGCGATGAACTGGATATCGTCCACCAGCAAAAGGTCTGCTACACGGTACTTCATGCGGAAGTCCTCGGTGCTGCCGGCGCGGATGGCGGCGATCAGTTCGTTGGTGAACTGCTCGCAGGTGACATACATGATGACGAAATCGGGGTGGGTGCGCTTGATCTCGGTCTGAATGGCGGTCAGCAGATGGGTCTTGCCCAGACCGGAGCCGCCGTAGATGAACAGGGGGTTATAGGCCCCGGAGGGGTTTGCCGCCACAGCCTGCGCAGCAGCAAACGCAAACTGGTTGGACGGCCCCTTGATGAAGTTTTCAAAGGTGAACTCGTAGTTGCCCTGCGGGGAGGCGGGGTTTGCCTCGTACTGCTGGGCCAGCACTACCTCGTGGGGCGGGGTGCTGGGCACCACAAGGGTGATGTCCACATCAAAGCCCAGCACGGACTTGAAGGCCTCCTTGAGCAGGCCGAGGTACCGGTCGGTGACGATCTTGCAGATAAAATCGTTGCGCACCGACAGGGTGATATGGCTGGAGTCCTCAAAGCTGATGGGCTCCAACCCGTCGATATAGAGATTGTACGTTGGCTCGGCCATCTGCGCCTTGCAGTACATCTGGGCCGCTTCTAAAACGTCCTTGAAAGAATCCATAAAACATCCACTCCATTGAATCGGTCGAAGTTTTCAACAATGCTGCTGATACCACGTTAGTATACCACAAAAAACTCCCTGCGTCTATATTACTATAATGTAATTTATAATACATAAGATAAGCCCAACCAGCAGCCTTGTGGAAACACGCCAAAAAGACCACAATATCTGGTAGAAAAAAGTTTTCCACAGCAAAATGGTGAAAAAGTTGAAAAGCTTTTAACAGAAAAATCAGAAAAAAGTTTGCAGAAAACTGAAAAAAATGCTTGACAGAACGTCATACTATGCGATATACTGTTGAATTGCAAGCCTGTCCCCAATCTGGGACCGATCAAGACCCCATACCGGGGATAAGTTTTTACGGAGGATACAACCATGAAGAGAACTTTTCAGCCCAAGAAGCGTCAGCGCAAGGAAGTTCATGGCTTTCTGACCCGCATGAGCACCAAGAACGGCCGTAAGGTCATCAATGCTCGCCGTGCAAAGGGCCGCAAGAGCCTGACTGTCTGATCTCTGCCTTGCAGGTGAGATCCGGCGCAGAAATGAATATGCGCACAAAAGACCGCTGATATCCCATTGGCGGTCTTATTTTTTTACCCGTCAAAAGTTTTTTCGTAAAAATGCCCGGATGGGCTTTTAAACTGCAAAAATTTTTGATATACTGGCTAAAGAGTGCACCTATGTGCACCCGGACGAAAGGAGGTGCCGATGTTATGCGTTATCGTCCGATCCGCCGCAACAGCGAGTTTGGCCGTGTGTACGCCCGCGGCAAGTCCTATGTGAACCCGGCACTGGTACTGTATGTGCTCAAGACCCGGGGCCGCAACACCCGGGTGGGCCTGACCGCCACCAAAAAGATCGGCCACGCCGTGCAGCGCAACCGCGCCCGCCGCGTGATGAAAGCTGCGATTGACGAGCATCTGGATCACAATATCGGCGGCTACGATCTGATCTTCGTGGCCCGGGGCATGACCCCCAAACTGAAAAGCTGGCAGCTGAGCAGCGTTGTGGCAAAGCTGTTTGCCCAAGCCGGTCTGCCGGATAAGGCAAAGCGCCCGGACGCAAAGCCGCCCGCCACCGTGCCCCCTGCCCGCAAACAAAAGCCGGAGCCCCGCGCGTGAACCGGCTGCAAATGCTCTGCCGCAGGGCGCTGTGCGTGCCCATCCGCATCTACCAGTATACCCTCAGCCCATGGATCGGCCGCAGCTGCCGGTTTTCGCCCAGCTGCAGCAACTACACCATGCAGGCCATCCTGACCCACGGCTGTGTAAAAGGCATTTTGCTGGGCGCATGGCGCATTGCGCGGTGCAATCCGCTGGGCAAGTGGGGCTACGACCCCGTGCCGCCGCCCGGCCGCTGGCAAAGCCCTGCCCGCAATTTACAGCCTGCAAAGCTGTTTGAAAAGCGGCATAGGGGATAAAGTTTTCGCTTCTTGTGACGCGCTGCACTGTGGGTGGCGTGTCCTACGATAAAAAAATAATGCGTCCCGGGCCACAGCCGGGGCAGAATGGACAAAGGTATGAACTTCTTTTACATCCTGAGCGGTCCTCTCGGCTATGTCATGGAGTGGATCTACAAGCTGCTGCCGAACTACGGCTGGGACATCATCCTCTTCACCCTGCTCATCAACATCGTCAAGATCCCCCTGCAGACCAGCCAGCAGAAGAGCATGGCGAAAATGTCTGCTTTCCAGCCCATGATCGCGGAGATCCAGACCAAGTACAAGGATAAGCCCGAAAAGCAGCAGGAAGAGCTGATGAAGCTGCAGCAGGACTTTGGCTATAAGCCCACGGCCGGCTGCATGCCCATGCTGCTGAATTTCCTTGTCATGTTCGGTGTTATCGGCGTGGTGTATAACCCGCTGGAGCGTATTTTCCATATCAGCGCCGCTGCACTGGCCAGCGCAGGCGAGGCACTGACCGCCGCCGGTATCTCCTTTACCGCCATCACCCGCGATACCAACATCATCGCCGAGGTGGTTGCCGGCAACAGCGGCGTGCTGGGCTGCTTTACCGCACAGCAGATCGCTACCATCACCGAGTTCAGCCAGCACATGAACTTCTTTGGCATCGACCTGACCCGCATCCCGCAGATCGGTCTGTCTCTGGATATCGTGCTGCCGCTGCTGTCGGTCATTACCATGTTCCTGTCCACCCACATCAGCATGAAGGCTTCCGGCCAGCAGATGCAGGGCAGCATGAAGCTGACCATGTACATGATGCCGCTGATGTACCTGTTCTTCTGCTTTACCTATCCGCTGGCATTCTCTCTGTACTACGTCATTTCCAACATCGTCATGACCGCACAGACCCAGGTCATGCGCAAGTTCTACGACCCCGAGAAGATGCGCAAGGAAGTGGAAGCGGAGATCGCCGCCAAGCGCAAGCAGGAAAAGCGCGGTGTGAAGAACACCACCATCACGGTGACCGACCCCAAGACCGGCAAGAGCGTGGAAAAGAACCTTTCCGCCAGCGAGATGAACAAGCGCCGGCTGGAGTATGCCCGTCAGCTGGACGCCGAGCGCTACAAGGACGAGCGCACCGTGCCGCTGAGCGAGCTTGACAAGCAGGATAAACAGTAACAAGGGAGGTAAACGGTTATGATCCGTACACAGGAATCCACCGGCAAGACGGTGGACGAAGCCTTTGCCAAGGCCTGCGCCCTGCTGGGTGTTCAGGCTGAGGATGAGAATGTCAGCCGTGAAGTGCTGGAATATCCCCAGAAGACTGGTTTTCTGGGTTTAAAGACCACCCCCGCCAAGGTGCGCGTGAGCGTGGAAGAGCCGGATGCCCCCGCCGCTGTGCCCGCAAAGCCGGTGGAGGTTGTGGCAGAGCAGCCTGTTGAGCCTGCTGTCCCCGTGCAGGAGAATGCTCCCGTGGCAGAGGAAGTTCCCGCTGCTGTGGCAGAGCCTGCCGCTCCCGCCGCAGAGCAGGCATCTGCTGCCGAGCAGCCTACCGAAGCTGCCGAGGAGGCAGAAGAGGTGGAAGTGCCCATCGTCATCGAGGAGAACGCCAAGGTGAAGGCCGCCGTGGACTATCTGCGGGAGGTCATCACCCTGATGGGCGTGGAGAACGTGACCTTCAGCGCCGTGCAGAAGGGCGAAGCCACCATCATCCGTCTGGACGGTGAAAAACTGGGTGCCCTCATCGGCCGCCGTGGCGAGACCATGGAGAGCCTGTCCTATCTGGCAAGCCTTGTGGCAAACCGTCTGGAGGGCGATTACATCAAGCTGGGTCTGGACGTTGCAGGTTACCGCGACAAGCGCGAGAGCGACCTGACTGCACTGGCACAGCGCATCGGCGCCAAGGTGCGCAAGACCGGCCGCAGCTTTGCCATGGAGCCCATGAACCCCTACGAGCGCCGCATCATCCACTCTGCCATCAGCAAGATGGAGGGTGTGCGCAGCGAGAGCAAGGGCGAGGGCCGTGACCGCCGCGTGGTCATCTACTCCACCGCACCGGATGCTCAGACTGAGAATACCTACGGCGAGCGCCGTGGCCGTGGCGGCAACCGGAATGGCCGCCGTCCCGGCGGCAACCGCAACGGCGGTTATCGCGGTGAGCGCCGCAGCAATGGCGGCTACCGTGGCAACCGCAGCGGTGCACCCCGCGGCCCGCGTCCGTCCAGTGTGCCGGAGCGCACCTACGCCCCCCGCGACGCCGAGAGCGCAGCACCCGTAGCACCCAAGCGCACCGAGCGCGTGGACGATTTTGCAGATTTCAGCTTCGGCAAGATCGAGCTGTGATCGGCAGGTTTCAATAAAACTATGCAGCGCCCCGCATTTCCACTGGAAGTGCGGGGCGCTTTTGCCTTGTCCGCAGCCGGGAAGATTTGGAAGGTATCACGCTCCACGGGGGAAGTTTCTGCTTGCTTTCAGCGTGCAGGGACGCTCCGCTGGGCCAGAGGTAGGGAGGGGTGTTCCGATTCCCCCCTCCCTACCTCTGGACTCCACCCACCCCGCAACGGGTCAAGGGCTGCTCGCCCTTGACAAACCCAAAGAAGTGGGCTCCACCGGAAAAAACTGAAGATTCACGCCTGTTCGGCGTGAAGATCTTTTAACCGTTTTTTCCGGCTCCGCCGATTTGCAGCCCCTCAGTCGCTGCGCGACAGCTCCCCCCGGGGGAGCAGGCACGCCCGCAAGCTTTGCGGTTTAGTCGCAAACTTTCCCGCCATGCCAAAGGCTCCCTCTCCGAGGGAGCTGGCAAAACCGTCAGGTTTTGACTGAGGGAGTTAAGCCGTCCCCTTGGGGAAGGTGGCTGCGAACGCAGTGAGCAGACGGAAGGGATAACTTCGCAGATACTGCCCGCCATTTTCAATCCTTTTTTCCACAAACATTTTGGAAGATGTGGAAAAACCGCGCGGCGGGTGTATCTTTTTGCGCAAAAACGTGGTAAAATAAACTGTAAAATCAGAAAGTGTGCGCTGCGGCAGGTCTGCCGTGCCGGGCGCACCAGCACAGCGCACCCGTAAGACGGGTGCGCGGAAAGGATGCAGTATGCAGGGATCGACCATTGCCGCCATCGCAACGCCCCCCGGTGCGGGCGGCATTGCCGTGGTGCGGCTCTCCGGTGCGGAGAGCTATCAGGTGGCGGCCCGGGTGTTCCACCCGGCAAACCCGGCAAAAAAAGTGGAAGAGGCCAAGGGCTACACCGCGCTGTTCGGGCATTTCGTGGACAGGGAAGAAGCCTTTGACGAGGGCGTTGCCCTGTTTTTCCGTGCGCCCCACAGCTATACCGGCGAGGATGTGGTGGAGCTTTCCTGCCACGGCGGAAATGCGGTGGCGCGGCGGCTGGTGGAAGCCTGTCTTGCAGCAGGCGCACAGCCTGCCGCCCCCGGCGAGTACACCCGCCGCGCCTTTTTGAACGGCAAGCTGGGTCTGACCCAGGCCGAAGCGGTCATGGACCTGATCTCGGCAGACGGGCGGCAGGGGGCAGCGCTGGCAAACGCCGCGCTGGGCGGTGCGCTGGCGAAAAAGATCAACGCCCAGAAAGCCCAGCTGACCGCCCTGCAGGCGCATCTTGCCGCTTGGGTGGACTTCCCGGAGGAGGATGTGCCGGAGCTGGACCCCGCCCACCTGCGCACCGTGCTGGGTGCAGTGCGGGAGGAACTGGACGCCCTCATCCGCAGCTACGATGCCGGTGCGGTGCTGCGCGAGGGCGTGGACTGCGCCATCGTGGGACGCCCCAACGCGGGCAAGTCTACCTTGCTGAACCTGCTGGCAGGCTTCGACCGTGCCATCGTCACCCCGGTGGCGGGCACCACCCGCGACGTGGTGGAGCAGGCGGTGCAGCTGGGGGATATCCGGCTGAACCTCTTCGATACCGCCGGTCTGCGGGAAACCGAGGACGCCATCGAGGCCGAGGGCATCCGCCGCAGCTGGAAAAAACTGGAAGAAGCTGGGCTGATCCTTGCTGTCTTTGACGGCTCCGAGCCGCCCAGCCGGGAGGACTTGGCGCTGGCGCAGCGCTGCGCGGGTCGCCCCGCCATCGCCCTTGTCAACAAGGAGGACAAGCCCACCCGGTTCGATGCAGAGCTTATCGCCCCGTATTTTGCCATGGTGCTGCCGGTCTGCTGCCGGGAAGAGGGGAGCCGCAAGGTCATCGCCGCTGCGGTGGCGCGGCTGCTGGGCACGGGCAGCATCGACCCCCACGCCGCCAGCCTGTCCGGGCAGCGGCAGCTTTCCGCTGCCCTCCGCGCCCGGGACGCCGTAGCCGGTGCACTGGATGCCGCCGCAGGCGGCTTTGGGCTGGACGCCGTTTCGGTCTGCGTGGATGATGCACTGGACGCGCTCTGCGACCTGACCGGCGAAAACGCCTCGGAGGCCGTCATCGAACAGGTGTTCGAGCGGTTCTGTGTGGGGAAATAAATTCAAATCATTGATTAGAGGAAACCCGAAAGTATATGAACCACTTAGGAGAATATGATGTCATCGTCATTGGCGCTGGCCATGCGGGCATCGAAGCCGCCCATGCAGCTGCTGTGCTGGGCGCAAAAACCGCCGTCTTTACCATGAGTCTGGACGCCATCGGCAATATGCCCTGTAACCCCAGCATTGGCGGCACTGCCAAGGGAACGCTGGTGCGGGAGGTGGACGCGCTGGGCGGCGTGATGGGTCTGGCGGCAGATGCCACCTATCTGCAAAGCCGGATGCTGAACAAGGGCAAAGGCCCCGCCGTGCACGCGCTGCGGGTGCAGACCGACCGCCGCCGCTACAACGAATACATGAAGCACGCGCTGGAGCAGACCCCGGGGCTTGCCATCCATCAGGCTGAGGTGGTGGCGCTGGAGGTCGAGGACGGTCATGTGAAGGGTGTTGTCACCCAGCTGCACGGCGAATACACCGCAAAGTGCGTGGTGCTTGCCACCGGCACGAACCTCGGCGGCAAAATTTTTGTGGGCGATGCGTGGTATGCGTCCGGCCCGGACGGGATGCACGCCGCCAACGCCCTGACCGACAGCCTGAAAGCTGTCGGTCTGCCGCTGCGCCGGTTCAAGACCGGCACCCCTGCCCGGGTGCACCGCCGCAGCATTGATTTTTCCAAGCTGGAATGCCAGCCCGGCGACCCGGACAGCGAATTGCAGCCCTTCAGCTTCCTGACCGATGCACCCATGCACAACAAGGTAGAGTGCTGGATCGCCTACACGAACCCCGAGACCCACAAGATCATTCTGGATAACATCCAGCGCAGCCCGCTGTACGGCGGCATGATCGAGGGTGTCGGCCCGCGCTACTGCCCCTCCATTGAGGATAAGGTGGTGCGCTTCTCCGGCAAGGATCGTCACCCGCTCTTCGTCGAGCCCTGCGGCGAGAACACCGAGGAAATGTATTTGCAGGGTGCGTCCAGCAGCCTGCCGGAGGACGTGCAGAACGCCTTTTACCACAGCATCAAGGGCTTTGAGCATCTGGAGATCATGCGCCCCGCCTACGCCATCGAGTATGACTGCGTAGACCCCACCAGTCTGGAAGCCACGCTGGAAAGCAAGGTAGTGCGGGGTCTGTACGGGGCAGGGCAGTTCAACGGCACCTCCGGCTACGAGGAAGCCGCCGCGCAGGGTCTGCTGGCGGGTCTGAACGCTGCCCGCAACGCGCTGGGCTTAGAGCAGCTGGTGCTGCCCCGGCACACCAGCTATCTGGGCACGCTGGTGGACGACCTTGTCACCAAGGGCGTCATGGACCCCTACCGCATGATGACCAGCCGCAGCGAGTACCGGCTGACCCTGCGGCAGGACAACGCCGACCAGCGCCTGACCCCCATCGGCAGGGAATACGGTCTTGTGCAGGATGACCGCTGGGCAAAGTACCAGCACACCCAGCAGATTTTGGAAGCCGAGCGCCGCCGCCTGCACGAAGCGCATCTGCGCACCGCAGACCTGCGCGCCGCCATGGAAGCCGCCGGTCTTGCCCCCGCCGCCGAGGGCGGCATTGCCGAGGAGCTGCTGCGCCGTCCCGAGATCAGCTACCCGCTGGTGGCGGGCATCATCGGCTGGGGAGAGGAGATCACCCCCATGCTGGCGGAGCGACTGGAGACCGAGATCAAGTACGCCGGTTACATCGCCCGACAGGACAGGATGATCCGGGAGGTGGCACGCCACGAAAAGACCCTCATCCCGGAGGATTTCGAGTACGCCGCCCTCACCGGCCTGACGCTGGAAGCCCGGGAAAAGCTTGCCCGCATCCGTCCCCGCAATCTGGGGCAGGCGGGGCGCATCCCCGGCGTTTCGCCCTCCGATGTGGCACAGCTGAGCATCGCACTGGCAGGGAAACAACAAAAATAATACGAAATTGCGATAAAATAAACGATTGTGCTACCCCAACCACCTGACAGAAAGGACAACACTATGATCGACAAACAGCGGTTGGAGGAAAAGTGTTCCACATGGAACATTGCCCTCACCGGCACCCAGCTGGATCAGCTGGATGCCTTTGCCCAGATCCTTGTAGACTACAACCAGAAGGTCAACCTGACCGCCATCACCGACCCGGAGGGCATCGAGGACAAGCATTTCCTCGACAGCCTGCTGTTTGCCAGCCAGCCGGAAGTAGCCGGGCGCATGGTGGACGTAGGTGCCGGGGCAGGCTTTCCGGGCATCGTGACCAAGATCTTCAAGCCGGAGCTGGAACTGACCCTGATGGAGCCCACCGGCAAGCGGGTGGAGTTTTTGAAGTACGCCTGCGCCCAGCTGGGGCTGACCGGGGTGGAGTTTGCCAAGGAGCGCGCCGAGGAAGCCGCCCGCAAGGTGTGGCGGGAGCAGTTTGATCTGGCTTCTGCCCGCGCCGTGGCAGCCCTGCCCATGCTGGCAGAATACTGCCTGCCGCTGGTGAAGGTGGGCGGCAACTTCCTTGCCATGAAGGGTGCCTCCGGGGAAGAGGAGCTGATCGCCGCCCGGGGTGCTATCAAAAAGCTGGGCGGTGAGTACCGCGAGACCCGCACCCTGCACCTGCCCGGCGGCGACACCCGCACGCTGATTTTGTGCAAAAAGATTTCGCAAACTCCGACAGCATACCCCAGAAACGGCGGTAAAATTGCAAAAAGCCCGCTGAAATAACGCATAACTTGACGCAACCTGTAAGACCCTGCCGAACGAAATTTCTGGCGGGGTCTTTCTTTGTGTGCTACACTGAAGCTGAACAGGTTTTCCACGATTTCCCGGAGAAATGTGGAAAAACCGAAGGTTTATTTCACAGGAAAGGGGCAGCATCATGTTTGAACGCAAGAAACCGTCCGGGAAATTACTCTCTCTGCCCATCGACCAAATCCACCCGTCGCCCTTTCAGGCGCGGAAAAGCTTTGACGAGCAGGAGCTGACAGCGCTGGCGCAAAGCATCCGGGAAAACGGTCTGCTCCAGCCGGTCACGGTGCGCAAGGCGGCAGAAGGCTATGAGCTGGTGGCAGGGGAGCGGCGGCTGCGCGCCTGTCAGCTGGCAAAGATGACCACCATCCCCGCCATCCTGTGCAGCTACGCCGACGACCGCACCGCTGCGCTGGGTCTGCTGGAAAACATCCAGCGCGCCGACCTGAACCCCTTTGAACAGGCGCAGGGGCTGCGGGATGTGATGGTGCTGTGGGACTGCACCCAAGCGGAAGCCGCCAAACGTCTGGGCATGGCGCAGCCCACCTTTGCCAACAAGCTGCGGCTGTTGCAGCTGACGGCAGACCAGCGGCAGTTCGTGCTGGACAACAACCTCACCGAGCGCCACGCCCGCGCGGTGCTGCGCCTGCCGGAGAACCGCCGCAGCGAGGCGCTCATCACCATTGCCAAGCGCCGCCTGAACGCCCGCCAGACCGACAGCTACATCGAGCAGCTGCTGAACAGCCCGCCCAAGGCCGGGCACCGCATCTCCATGGTGCGGGACGTGCGCATCTTTGTCAATACCATCGACCACGCCATCCGGCTGATGACCGACAACGGCGTGCCCGCCACCGCCCACCGGGAAGAAAAGGACGGCTACATCGAGTACACCGTGCGCATCCCCACCGCCGCCGCGGAGAAGTGAATTGTTCCATATGGAACAGGGGAGAGGGGAAGAGGATGTAGCCGAGAGATGTTCTCTTTTGACACCAAAAGAGAACCAGAAAAGTGTGGCGCTCTGCGGGGCAACTTTCTGCCTGCCAGCAGCGTGCAAAGACGCTCCGCTGGGCCAGAGGCAGGGAGGGGTGTTCCGACTCCCCCCTCCCTACCTCTGGACTCCACCCACC
>OOCP01002186.1_pt1 | contig 17142 bp, 10 predicted proteins | sample 1671511 | NCBI WGS metagenome assembly OOCP01 (sample SAMN06348164, study PRJEB24527) | human gut metagenome | biome: human gut; feature: ankylosing spondylitis patient; material: feces | host: Homo sapiens | place: China | collected 2015-10 | reverse complement strand
TTTAATTCCATAAGCTATGAATTTGGAGACAAAGATAACAATTTATAAATTTACCCCTCAGGTTTTTACATTGACCCATTAGTCGACAAGGAGTTGATAAAACAAAAAAACAGACTGTTTATTACTCAATTTATCAATTGGGGAATACCTGCTTTATTGACACTCTTGTATATAGTTATTTTCATAGCAAACATATCAATAATCACATCTGACATAATAATAAAAATATTAAAATCATGTATCACTCAGAATCTTCATATATAGAAAATACGTCCTTGCATCTTGTTGGCAATAAATCAAATGAAGAAAATATTCGTTTCTCCAGCAACTTGCTAAATATAAGTACCGACTTAAATAGAATTTTATTACACTATTTTTTGTCTTCTTTCAAAAGTAATGAATTCTATAATTTTTACCATGATATTAATATAGAAATGAATGAAGTGTATGTTTGTGTAAAAAATATATTTAAAAACAATGAAACATTACATACGCAGTCTATAAATCTGGCAAAACACTTGTATAAAAAAAGTACACATCCCCAAATCAAGGGTGGCGAATTTTATACCGTTTACTTTAAAGATTGCATTTTAGAAGGAGAGATAGTAGATGCTATTGGTTTATTCAAATCAGAGAATAAAGACACTTTTTTAAAAGTATCAACGCTGAAAAATGATTTTAAAATCGAAACTGTTGAAGGCGTTAATATCAATAAATTAGATAAAGGTTGTTTGATATTCAATAAAGAATGCGAGAGTGGATATATAGTTACTATAGTAGATAATACAAACAAAGGGATTGAAGCACAATATTGGTTGGATGATTTTTTAAGTATTAGACAACGCAATGATGAATATCATGACACCCAAAACATACTCTCACTTTGCAAAAACTTTATAAAGAAAGAGTTGCCAAAACATTTTGAAATTTCAAAAGCAGATCAAGCTGAATTACTGAATAAATCAGTGAGCTATTTTAAAAATAATGAGAATTTCAATATGAAAGAATTTGCTAGTGAGGTTATTTGCCAACCAGAAATCATTAATACTTTTAATCAGTACAAGTCCTCATTCCAAGAAGACTATGATATAAGAATTGCAGATAATTTCACTATTTCAGAAAGTGCTGTAAAAAAACAAGTACGTTCAATAAAAAGTGTTATCAAACTAGATAAAAATTTCGACATCTATATTCATGGAAATTCAGAGCTTATAGAGCAAGGGGAGGATAGTAAAGGTAAATTTTATAAAATGTATTACACCGAAGAATCATAGAGCATTGATTTACTATATAAGGTTAGAGTAATAAAAATGCAGTCAATAATTTGTTAGAAAAGGAAATGATACTATCTTTGCCCTCAGTATTCTCCATGAGCAAACTACCGCAAAAGTATGTAGAAAATTAGTGGGTTAAATCATGGGATATGCTTGAAGCTAAAAATATAAAGTTTTAAATATCAGCGTGGTAACTCCGATAGGAGAATCCCAGGCGGATCACTTAAAAATCAAGCAGTTATCTAAAAAGATAGCTGTTTTTTTCTTATATAGACTTGCTAAATTATATGCTTAAATATAAAATCCCTCAGATTGTTACGTTGACCCATAATAATGGCATATGAAGTGGTTATGCTCTATTATCTTCATATGCCATCTTGCTTTTTAAGGGCATTTACTGAATATCCCTATAATAGAAATTATGACTAAGTATTCATTTCCTATCAATTTTCATCAGAGAAAAATCATTTTCTTATGTCAATCCAACAGGCAGATTGTCCGTTTTTCGCGGATAGATATTTTAGACCAAGGAGTAATAGAAGTCCATAAAGCCAAATCTTTAAGAGTTATAGGAAAGAGAATTTGATTTTTCAAATCCGCCTCCAAAGCTTTCAGCATAACGTAATCCATTCCACTGTGGTGCCTATCCAATTTTAACGCCTCTTGTCCCCACCGACACCAATAAAAATGGTTATAATTGCTAATATAGGAGCGATCATCTTCCCATTCCTCATCAGGACTGATCCCTTCTATATAAATAGAACGCCTGTCTCCTTGCCAAATTCCTTTTGTCCCCTGTATTTCAAAATCCAAACTGCGAGGACGAGGCAAAGTCGTATCATGGACTAAGGAGATAATGATACCTCCTTCTGTTTCCAATTGAGTTACAATAACATCTCCCATACATACCTTGACATCTGTATTTCCACCCAGTTCCTTAATCCGTTGCAGCATTCCGGCAGATTTGGATGAAAACGATGTCAGATATTTAATCCTGTCTTTTCTATTAATGCCGGCAATCATACAAAGAGGAGCCAGTCCGTGTGTCGGATAAAGGTCTCCATTTTCTTCCAGATAATATTTACCTCTCCAAACACTTTCCGTTTTTTCACGATTACCAATATTACCCGCATCATCCAACAGCAATCGACGCAAATCATGCCGATATCCACCACGCATAAAAACAATCTCACCCAGCAATCCTTCATTCACCATATTGAAAACTGCAAGATTCTCACGTGTAAAAAGTGTGTTTTCCAAAGGATATACATGACAGCCACGACGTTCTGCCGACTCAATCAGCGGGGCATACTCATCCAGACAAAGCCCGCCCTTAACCTCCAAAGCCACATGACATCCATGCTCCACACATAGCAAGGCGTGCTGCACATGATATTGCCAGGGAGAAGCAATAAACACCAACTCCGGATGATGCTTCTTCAACATTTCAAGACTGGAATTCTCTCCATGATTATAGCAAGAAATATCAGGCAGTTCAGACGGCTCCACTCCCGGATCAGCAACTGCCAGTATCTGAAAGAAAGGTATATTCCGCAATAATCGAAATAGTTGTTTACCACGATACCCCATACCTATAAAAGCAACACTTACCTTGTTCATTTTTCCAACTTTGTTAACCGAATAACCTTATTATCTACATCTATACTGTAGGATAATTGTGGAGCTACGCTGCATAACAGTGATAGAAACTCATTCAAACTTTCATCACGCAAGGTTGCTTTAAAACTAAGCTGTTGCAGTTCTGATGCTATTTGAAATTGATAACCAAAATGTCGGGATAATTCTGCTTTTTTATCTTCCAATGTATGCCCTTCAAAAACAATTTCCCTATGTTCCCAAGCGTATATCTGATTCAACGGGCGCTTTTCGATCTTGTAAGTTTCGGAAAGATTATTATAGATAAAACTATCTCCGGGTTTCAATGTAATATTATCTGCAATACCTTCCACGTCAATTTCTACCTTCCCATGTTTTAAAGTCACAATATCCTTAGGTTCTTTTGGATAAGAAAGCACATTAAAATTAGTTCCTAAAACTCGGATATTATAATGACGGGTACGTACATAAAACGGTTCATTATCCCTATGCTTCACATCAAATATAGCCTCACCATCCAACTGTACACTACGTGCATTTAACCATTCTCCCAAAGAATAAGTCAATTTGGAACAAGCATTCAACAGCACTATAGAACCATCTGGCAATACTGCTCTAGCCTGCTGCCCTACTTCTGTTTCCAAAGTTATCTTCTTATCCACTGACATAATCTCAGAATAATAAAAATTGGCCTGCCAACCCGTAAAGGCAACAATTATAATAGCAGCAGCATAAAACAGAAAACGCTTCCATGACAAATTCTTTTTGGGAAGCACACTCTTTTGGCAGGACAAACCAACTTTTTGAGCAAATTTCTGCCATTCATGTTCTGTATTCACTCCTTTGCAATCGCTTTCATAATTAAGATACACATAAGAGTCTTTCAATGAAAAAAGGAAGTCCTGATTTTCTTTTTTTTCTTTCACCCAAGCGATTAAGCGTCTAGTTTCTTCCTCTGTTAATTCATTTTTCAAATATTTTATGAAATAATCTTCATCTATCACCATTGTGCACGTCATTTAAATAAGTTATCGACAAATAAAAGAATCAATATAGTCAAATAATCATCCAATGATTGCCTTATCAATTTAAGACCTCTGTAAAGTTGATTTTCAACAGTGCGTACGGATAACTTCAACACACTGGCTATCTCATCGCTTCGCATACCTTGATTTCTATTCATCCTGAAAATAGTCTGACATTGTTTGGGCAATTTTTCAAGTGCATCTAAATATTTATTATTCAATTCCTCAAAATATAAATCATTTAGGATATTATGCTCATCCGCATAGCTGGCAAGCTCCAATTCCCGTAGATGCATCGTTTCTATTTTAGAAAAATTGTCCAATATAGCATCCCGACGTATTTGCTTCATACAAAGATTCTTCATAATACAAAACAAATAAGTACTTATAGCCTTTGGAGCATCAATACGAGTACGATATTCCCAAAAAGCAACAAAGCATTCCTGAGCAATATCTTTCGCCTTATCACTATCATGTAAGAGTCCATAACAAAAGACATACATTCTAGGGTGATACTTTTTATACAACCATTCAAAGGCACCAGCATCTCCCTGCTGTATTTTGGAAAAGAGAATATGTTCTTCCATTTATCCCTCCTTTTCAAGCGTAGCTATTCATAGACATTATATTAAGCCAAATTATCAAATAGGTTTATTCAAAAAGGGATTAAAATATTAAAGATTTGACAAAAATAAATATTTCTATATTATTCGCAATAAAAAAGAGCTTTTTTAACAATATGTCTTTAGGATAAATAAGTTAACAAATGTTATTTTTAAGTTCCATTAATGAGTAATTTTATATTGCTTTGGCTCTATAATAATAGGAATTAAAATATTTAAAGAGAAAAATTATTATTAACTAAAATCTAATCCATTATGAGAACATACTGGCTACAGAATGCTCTGATAAAGTCCCCCACAAGACTTTATTATTTTCTATTGCTATTTATTGCAAGCTTATCTCCTTGTGCTGCTCATGCACAAAGTGTAAGTGTTAATATCAATTTAACTGATAAGCCTTTGTCTGCATTTATTCAAAGTATTGAACTTCAGACAGATTTCAAATTCTTTTATGAACAACAACAAGTAGATGTACAGCAACACATCACTGTCAATGTACAGAACGTATCTATTAATGCAGCCTTAGAACAAGCTTTAAAAAATACAAATATAACCTATACAATCTCCGAAAAACGAATTCTTCTAATCCAAAAACAAAATAGCACTTCATTACAATCTGACAAGATGGTAGAAATCAAGGGGCAAGTAACAGATAAAAATGGCATCCCCGTTATCGGTGCAAATATCCTCGTTAAAGGCAGTAATTTAGGCTGTATTACAGATATAGATGGTAACTATTCCTTGAAAGTACCAGCCAAAAGCACAATAGTTGTTTCTTACATAGGATACACCACTCAAGAAGTTACTCTGAAAGGCAATAATTTCCAACGGATTATTATGGAAGAGGATAGCAAAATGTTGGACGATGTAGTAGTTGTAGGATACGGTACAGTAAAAAAGCGCGATTTAACAGGCTCTGTCTCCAGTGTAAAAGGAGATGACCTAAGCCTGAATGGTGTTTCTTCAATTGGTCATGCGCTCGAAGGCAAAGCTGCAGGATTATACATCCGTCAAAATAGCGCACAGCCCGGTGGAGGGTTAGACATTTTAGTTCGTGGTGCAGGTTCCGTCAATGCCAGCAACGACCCACTGTACATTGTGGACGGTTTCCCCATAGCCAAACTAGATCAGGCCTCGGGCGGAGATGCCAAAATGGATCCCGGAACACAAGGAATTCTGAACTTTCTGAATCCCAATGATGTAGAATCTATTGAAGTGCTGAAAGATGCAAGCGCCACCTCCATCTATGGTGCACGTGCAGCCAATGGTGTTGTAATTATCACCACAAAAAGAGGGAAGGAAGGAAAGGCTCGAATAAGTTATTCATACAACTATTCTTTCCAAAAATACACAGACAATTATGACCTTCTGTCTCTACAAGAGTGGATGATAGAGAAAAACAATACTACATGGGAACATTGGTTATGGACCAACAACGTCAGTCCATGGGGAAACAGAACTTTGGAAGAAGCCCAGGCCAATCCGGTCAATGGAATTGACTATTCACGCCCTTATCAAGATAGTGATATTAAGAATGCAGGCCCTGGCACAGACTGGTTAGGCTTGATTACGCGCGACGGACAAATACATGAACATAATATTAACCTGCAGGGTGGAAGTGAAAGCACACAATATATGGTGTCGTTCAATTACTACAATCATCAAGGTATCGTCAAAAATTCCGGTATGACCCGTTATACCGCCAAAGCAAACATTGACCAAAAGTTTTTGAACATATTCAAGGCAGGTCTAAATCTAACATTAACACGCATTGATAATGACAACACGCAATTAGGCTCCGGAAAATTTGAAAATTCCGGTATCATTCGTTCTGCTATACAAATGGGACCCAATATTCAAGCATATGACAAAGAAACTGATACTTATCCCATAAATCCATTATTGGGACAACAGCCTAATCCATACTCTCTACTGAACAACACGGACAAAGGACGTACAGATCGTCTTTTAGGAAATATTTTCATTGAAGCAACCCCTTTATCAGGATTGACACTACGCGTCAATGCCGGTTTGGACCATGCCAATATAGACCGTAAGACTTACCAGCCTCGCAGCACCTTAAATGGGAAAAACCTCAATGGTGTAGCTTATATCTACAATACTGCTAACAATCAGTATCTCATGGAGGCAACCGCTACTTATCAACGTACTTTTAACGACATACATAATGTCAACTTACTGGCAGGTACCTCCTATGAAAAATTCAATTATGACGCTTCAGAATTAGGTAACAATAATTTCATTACAGACGCATTTCTGTGGAACAATATGGACGCTGGTACAGGTACCAAAATTACTAAATCAACCTCTACCGAAAATAAAATGATGTCTTACTTTTTTCGCGCAGGATATATCCTAAAAAACCGCTACTTATTAACTGCGACTCTACGTGCCGATGGAGCCAGTGTATTTGCAAAAAATAATAAATGGGGATATTTTCCATCTGTAGCCGCAGGATGGACTTTGAGTGAAGAAGACTTTATGAAAAACATTAATTGGCTATCTAATCTCAAACTACGTCTCAGTTGGGGACAGACTGGAAATGCAGACATCAGCACTAATGCTTTCGCTAGCTATGGAGCACAAGGCAGTTGGATAAATTCAGAGTACAAAACAATAAGCGGTGTGATGAAAAGCCGTCTAGAAAACCCTGATTTAAAATGGGAAACAACTACGGAATGGAATCTTGGATTAGACTTCGGCTTTCTAAAAAGCCGTATCACAGGTTCAGTGGAACTTTACCAAAGAGTGGTTTCGGATTTGCTGAACTACAAACCTCTAAATTCCTACCAAGAAGTAAAACAAATAATGGCTAATGTAGGCAAAACGCAAAGTCGCGGTGTTGAGATTACCTTGAATAGCCGCAATATCATAACTAACAATTTTTTTTGGGAAACCTCACTGACTTATACTAAATATGAAGACCGGTGGAAAGAGCGTACTCCAGACTGGAAACCAAATGTCTATGAGAAAGAGAAAGATCCGATTAGAGCCATATATGCCCGTCGAGCTGATCATATCATGCAGATAGGAGAAAAAGCTCCTGCAGCGCAACCCGATTTACGTCCTGGACAAATTGTAATCAAAGACCTTGATGGCTATGTACGCGATGAGAATGGTAATCCCAAAGTAGATCAGAATGGACGTTTCATGTTATTAGGACACGCCGATGGTACCATAGATGAAGCCGATACTCAACTCATTGGTACACAAGATCCAGGTTGGATGGCAAGCATGACCAATACATTTAAATACAAAGGCTTTGACCTTAATATAATGTTCAATGGAATGTTCGACAGAATCATGCAAGATCCTACAGAAATGGACTTTGGTTTGAATGGCGGAAATATTGCTCAAAACGGATCTAATATGCTACGAATAATTAAAGATAGATGGACTTTTGACAATCCGTCAACAACACGTCCCAGTTCTTACTATACAAGTGGAACAAAGTATACAGCAGGAGACTTCTTCTATCAAAAGGCTTGGTTTATCCGTCTGCAGAACATCAGCCTCGGATACACACTTCCCAAGTCAATATTAACAAAAAGTAAAATATTGAACAATGTACGTTTCCATGCTTCCGTTAACAACGTATTTGTTATCACGCCTTATAATGGTCTTGATCCTGAAACAGATGCATATGCGGCAGCCTATCCCAACGCACGTACTTTCAGTTTTGGTGTAGACGTTTCATTCTAATCATAAAAAATGCCCTTATGAAAAAAATATGTAAATTATTGATATTAGCAGCTGCTCTGACAGGAGGAATATCTTTAAACAGCTGCATTGACCTTGATCCAGTAGACTACTCTGACATTAACCCTTCCAATTTTCCACAAACGGAAACAGATATTCAATCAATGGTCAATTCGTGCTATTACTCTGTACGTTCTAGCTGGTTTGACGGACTATTCTCAACCAGTGAGCGCGGAGTTACTGTAGTAAATGACCTTACTACAGAAATCTTGTCCTGCAAGTCTGGTTTTTTAAAAGATGTATCTGAATTGAACTATTTCTCAACCACTGCAGACCTTACCCGTTTTATTATACCGATACCGATGCATATAGTGACGGTTGGCTCAATGATATCAGTCGTTGTACCTCTGTACTTGCTCAAATTGAAGCATGCAACTTCTTAAGTGCAGAAAAAAAACAATATTATGAAGCAGAAATAAGATGTGCACGCGGACTGATAGCTTATACCTTGTATGACATGTTCGGTCCTTTAGTTATAGCTCCCATAGAAGTATTGAATAATCCGACAGTAGAAAAGCCTTTGGCACGCCTCTCCAAAGAAGAAATGGTCAAGTTCATAGAAGATGATTTAATCTTTGCCGCAACCTATTTGCCTACTCCTACAGAAGCTGAATACGGAAGATTCAGTCAAGGACTTGCCAACATGCTGCTTATCAGACTCTATCTGCACGAGAGTCCGGAAAACAAAGAATATTATACGAAAATTGAAGAAATAGCCCGAAAACTAATGGCACCATCCTACGGCTACCGATTATCAACGAGCTATACTCAAATGTTTGAAATTGGTGGACAAGGAAGAGGTAATGCAGAGATAATATGGGCAATACCAGTCAACACGGAAGCGGTAAGTTGGAATGACTGGCATATGTTCGTGCTGCCCACTGATTTTGCAGATCATGGTATGACAAGCGGATACGAATGTGTAAACAGCACTTGGTATTTTTATGACAGTTTTGAAGTAAATGATGTCCGTAAGACTTATTTGGTAACCTCTTATAAAGCTCAAGATGGAAGTATCATAAATCGTGAAAATCCCGGTTTACATCTTGAATTAGGACCTATCCCACTGAAATACGGCTATGACATTAATGTCACTGGCAATGGTGGAAAAAGCAATATTGACCCAATTATATACCGTCTGGCAGACGTATATCTAACATTAGCAGAAGCGCTCTATTTGAAACCAGCATCATCCGAAACGGACAAAGAGGAAGCAATATCCTATATTAATACAATACGTAATAGAGCCAATTTGGATGAAATCAACAGCAAGGACATCACTACAGAAGAAAAATTCATAGAGATACTTTTAAAAGAACGAAGTCATGAATTATGGTGTGAGAATGGACAATATCGTGCAGATTTGATTCGTTTTAACAAATTTGTAGAACATGCCGAAACTGTAAAAGGTACAGTTTATGCTAGCAAGAACAAAGAATTGTATCCACTACCACTCTCTGCGATCAATGACGGCAAAGGATTTGTTATTCAAAATCCTGGTTATTGATATTTTAACTAAAACTTAGTAAGTAATTCCCCTATAAAAAATATTCTATGAAAGCAAGACACATTTTTTACATGATATTAATGACTGGCTGCCTTTTGGCTAATCTCTCAGCATGCACCTTTGCTTCAAAAACAACTGAAACAGAAAGGCAAATAAAAGTTCCTGCTCCACTTCGCCCTGCAGGACAGACTGATGTGGTGGGACTGGCATGCGAACCAATTGAGACCGTACGTATCGGATTCATTGGTTTGGGCGCACGAGGCACTGAAGCGATCCGACGCTTTACCTATCAAAAAGGAATTCAGATAAAAGCATTGTGCGATTTACACCAGTTTCGAGTAGATAGTTGCCAGCATATGCTAAACCGCGCTGGCATACCCGAAGCGACAGCCTACTACGGCAGTGAAAATGCCTGGAAACAATTATGTGAACGAGATGACATAGACCTGATATACATAGCTACCGACTGGACTCACCATGCACCTATGATGATTTATGCTATGGAGCATGGGAAACACGTAGCCTGTGAAGTTCCTGCCGCTATGTCCCTGGAAGAGATTTGGAAAGTGATAGATACGGCAGAACACACCCGCAAACACTGTATGATGCTGGAAAACTGTGTTTATGATTTCTTCGAAATTACCACTCTAAACATGGCACAACAAGGGCTTTTTGGAGATATTACCCATGTGAAAGGAGCATATAACCATTGCCTGCATGACATCTGGCCAGACTATAATGCAGATTGGCGTATGCAGTATAACATGAGACATAGAGGAGATGTATACCCTACCCATGGAATGGGCCCAGCATGTCAATTGCTGAATATTCATCGAGGTGATCGTATGAAATATCTAGTGGCAATGGACAGTAACCCCGTTTCTCTTCCCGATTATTTAAAGAAGTGCGGAAGAACGGAAGATACCCAAAAATTCCAAAACGGTGAAGTTACACTCACTCTGATACGTACAGAAAAAGGTAAAACTATTCAAATTGAACACAATGTCGCTTCACCCCGGCCTTATAGCCGTTTATATCAATTATCCGGAACACGGGGATTTGCAGATAAATATCCGCTGGAAGGATATGCTCTCGAAAGCAAAGACCTACCTGAAAGTATTACCAACGGACAAACTTTCACTGCTCACGAATACATGCCCGACGCTGTTAAAAGTAGGTTGATGGAGCAATATAAAGACCCCATCATCAAAGAGATGGAAAAAAGAGCTAAGGAAGTAGGTGGACATGGGGGAATGGATTTCATTATGGATTCACGGCTTATTTATTGTCTTCATAATGGCTTACCTTTGGATATGGATGTCTATGACCTCGCAGAGTGGTGCTCACTCATCCCGCTGACCAAACTTTCCATTGAAAACGGTTCGGTCCCCGTAGAAATACCCGACTTTACCCGAGGGGCGTGGAACAAAATACAAGGTTATAGGCATGCCTTTGCCAAATAGAACAACAAACTATGAAACCGACTTTTTTATATCATTTATTAACACTGGCATTGTTGCTCTGTGGGATGGTTATGCCATCCCTACAGGCACAGCCATATAAAAATCCTTCACTCTCACCCGAAGAACGCACAGCAGATCTCCTGCAGCGGATGACATTAGAAGAAAAAATAGCCCAAATACGTCACATACATTCTTGGAATATTTTTGAAGAACAAGAGCTTAATAAAAGCAAATTACAGGAATTTGTAGGTGACTTATGCTGGGGATTTGTGGAGGGTTTTCCGCTAACTGGAGAAAACTGTCACCGACACATGCGGCATATACAAGAATATATGCTAAACCATACCCGACTTGGAATTCCTATATTTACTGTTGCCGAAGCATTGCATGGTTCAGTGCATGAAGGGTCTACCATTTACCCACAAAATATTGCACTGGCCTCCACTTTTAATCCGGAGTTAGCCTACCTGCGTGCCACAGAGATCTCCAAGGAACTACACTATCAGGGTATCAACCAGATCTTAGCACCCTGCATAGATGTAGTGCGGGATTTAAGATGGGGGCGTATAGAAGAAAGTTATGGAGAAGATCCTTATCTAAATGGTATTTTTGCCTATAAAGAAGCTAAAGGCTATCTAGACAATGGAATATCTCCTATGCTGAAACATTATGGGGCACATGGTAATCCACTGGGTGGACTCAATCTTGCCTCCGTTCATTGCGGCATAGGAGAACTACACGATGTCTATCTCCAGCCATTCAAAAAAGTCATAACTTCTCTTCCAATACAAGCAGTGATGTCTGCTTACAATTCATGGAATCGCGTTCCAAATTCATCTTCATATTATCTACTCACTGAAATCCTGCGTAACCGCTGGAGCTTTCAGGGATATGTATATTCTGACTGGGGAGCTATAGACATGCTCCATACTTTCCAGCATACCGCATCCAGCCAGACTGAAGCTGCTATACAAGCCATTTCTGCGGGATTGGATGTAGAGGCCTCTAGCGAATGCTTCCCACATCTAATTGCAATGGTCAAAGAAAAGAAAATAGATGAAAAGCTTATTGATAAAGCTGTAAGCAGAGTTTTATTAGCCAAGTTCCGTATGGGACTCTTTGAAGATCCCTATGGAGAGAAATATGAAGCACAATCCTTGCACTCACGGGAAAATATCCGGGTAGCACGGCAAATAGCCGATGAATCTACCGTCCTTTTAAAAAATGACAAAGGATTGCTTCCGTTGAATTTGTCTGAATTGAACTCCATTGCCGTCATCGGTCCGAACGCAGACCAGGTGCAATTCGGAGATTATACCTGGAGCCGCACAAACAAAGATGGTGTCACTCCATTGGAAGGTATACGCAAACTGACAGAACCATTTGGCATACAAATACGCTATGCACAAGGATGTAGTATGATGTCTTTAGATACCATACACATTGCATCTGCTGTTGAAGCAGCCCGGCAGAGCGATGTAGCCATTTTATTCTGTGGCAGTTCCAGTGCTTCATTGGCAAGAGACTACAACGAAACCAATTGTGGAGAGGGTTTTGACCTTGCAGACCTTGCTTTGACCGGTGCCCAAGGAAAGCTAATAAAAGCTATTCATGCCACTGGAAAACCGGTCATTTTGGTTCTGGTAACAGGCAAGCCCTTTTCTATAGCATGGGAAAAAAAACACATACCTGCTATTCTTATACAATGGTATGCAGGAGAACAAGAAGGAAGTTCCATCGCTAATATACTTTTCGGAAAGACAAACCCGTCCGGGCATCTGACCGTATCATTTCCTCAAAGTAGCGGCCACCTGCCTGCCTATTATAACCATTTGCCTACAGATCGAGGATTTTACCATAAGCCTGGAAGTTATGAACAACCTGGACGAGACTATGTATTCTCTTCTCCAGGTCCTCTATGGGCTTTCGGGCATGGATTAACTTATACTACTTTCAATTATACAGATATGCAGATACAACAATCCGTAGATTCTATAAAAGTTTTTGTGACTGTGAAAAATACTGGTCGTTGGGCAGGAAAAGCCGTACCGCAACTTTATGTAAGAGATGTTTTCAGTTCCATATCTACTCCAGTCAAACAGTTGAAAGCATTTAATAAAGTAACATTGGAACCTGGAGAGACAACCCGAGTTCCTCTGCACTTTGCAGTTCAAGACTTAGCCCTTACCGATGAAGCAGGAAAGACAATGGTAGAACCTGGTAGCTTTGAAATAATGATAGGCGATGCCTCAGACCATATACTATTAAAGCAGACTATTAGCATAGGGCAAAATATGGCTGTTAGCCCTTGCTCTATCAAAGAGCAGCTCCCCGAAGAAATAGGTAAAGGAAACATTATACATATCAAAGGCGTGGTGCGCGATGTGCAGGCTACACCTGTAGATAAAGTAGAAATCTACTCTACAGCACAACAACAGGTAATAGGTGTAACTGATCAAAATGGCAAATACTTTATAGATGCACCAGAAGACGACGTACTTGTTTTCTGCAAATCCGGATATTTGGATGAGAAGGTCAATGTAGACAGAAAAAATGACATTCAAATTACAATTAGAAACAAAATGGTTTTCCCATGAAACATCTTATTCTACGTGGTACTATTTGTATAATTATATAAATAAAAATCCTTATGAAATTATTGTGGATGATTTTATTGCTGAGTATATCTTGGTCATTAAAGGCTGACAATATATTTATTGAAGCCGAAAGTTTTGATAATAAAGGTGGATGGGTATTGGATAATCAATCTATGAAACAAATGGGTTCTTCTTATTTGTTAGCACACGGATTGGGTATACCCGTAAAAAATGCTTCAACAAAGTTCCAAATTAAGAATAAGGGAAAATACCGAATTTGGGTCAGAACACGAAATTGGGTTAAGAAATGGGATCAGACAGCCGCTCCCGGACGTTTCAAAGTATTATTGAATGGAAAAGCATTGGAAAAAACATTTGGAACAGAAAAAGCTGAGTGGCATTGGCAGAATGGTGGGATTATCACACTAAAAGCAGGCGAAAATAAAATTGAACTTCAGGACTTGACTGGTTTTGACGGTCGATGTGATGCAGTTTTCCTCACTTCGGATATGAACATGTTGCTTCCTGATAGTGGAAATGAATTAGCAGATTTTCGCCGTAATATGTCGGAAGAGCCTATAATTCCAGAGGATGGAGGAGAATACGACTTGGTTGTTGTCGGTGGCGGAATAGCAGGTTGTTGCGCTGCCATCAGTGCTGCCCGTCTTGGATGCAAGGTGGCTTTGATTCAAAATCGTCCGGTTTTGGGTGGAAATAACAGTTCGGAAGTTCGAGTCGGACTTTCAGGGTTAATAACCCAACAACCTTATCCCCAATTAGGGAATCTCGTAGATGAACTAGGTCCTGTCGGATATTGGAATGATTGGGAAGCCCAACAAGATACTTCATCTCTTAGAAGTAAACAAATAATGAACATTTTACGACAAGAACCAGCAAGAAAAATACATAATGCAGGACCTTCTTTTATTTATGAAGATAATAAAAAACTTGAGTTATTGCAAAATGAAAAAAACTTGAATCTGTTTCTAAATACACAAGCGGTTGATGTTCAAATAAAAGGGAATAAAATCATCGCAATCATCGGGAAAAATATTGAATCTGGAAAAGAGTACATATTTAAAGGACAATTGTTTTCAGATTGTACCGGAGATGGAGAAATCGGTTTTCTAGCCGGAGCAGACTATCGTATGGGAAGAGAAAGTAAAGCCGAAACAGGTGAACTCAGAGCCCCTCTAATAGCCGACCAGTTGGTAATGGGAACTTCGGTGCAATGGTATGCAGAAGATACACAAGACATTTCTGTCTTTCCAAATTGTCCTTGGGCTATTCAATTTAATGATACAACCTGCATTCCCATTACTCGCGGAGATTGGGATTGGGAAGTTGGTCTAAATGATAATCAGATAACGGAAATTGAATCTATCCGGGATTATGCCCTCCGCGCAATCTATGGTAATTGGGATTTTCTGAAAAACAAGAGTAAAATGAAAGAGCAATTTGCAAGAAAAGAATTGACATGGGTAGCCTACATAGGAGGCAAAAGGGAATCACGACGTTTGATGGGCGACCTTGTCTTACGAGAACAAGACATCTTAAATAATATCCAGTATGAAGATGCAACATTTACCACGACTTGGGGAATAGATCTCCATTATCCCAAACCGATACCCGGAATAAAAGAAGCACCGTTTCTTTCCTATTGCGATGTACAAGATATAAAACCATATGCGGTTCCATACCGCTGCCTATATTCCCGAAATATTGAAAACTTATTTATGGCAGGTCGAAATATAAGCGTAACTCATATTGCATTAGGAACGGTACGAGTAATGAGAACTGGCGGTATGATGGGAGAAGTAGTAGGAATGGCAGCTTCCTTATGCAAAAAACATTGTACTAATCCCAGGTATATATACCTTAAATATCTATCAGAATTGAAAACCTTAATGAAACGGGGTATTGGTAAGCCAGGATTTCCTGAAGCTGGGAATATTAACTAGTTTACTCATAAACGTATACTTAAAAGATATTCCCATTTAAACCTATTCAGAGGTGCTCAATTAAACTGAGAGTTAAGACATCTTATGGTTATGGAGAGGCTGTTTTGCAGATAAAATGTTCGGGTAAAAGCATGGTAGAAATCAAGTCGAATAAAATAGCTTGAGGTGCTTTTAATCTCTTTTTGAGATTTTTTTTAATATAACGTAAGTCTGAAATTAATATTCTTCTCAAAAACAGAATGGTTACAGCAGATTCCCTATAATCAAAGGTAAATCAAAACCTTTTTGTCACAGGCGCTAACGCTACGCTTTCCATGTGTATTTTCCGCGACTTGTCACAAGAAAAATACACATGGGAACAAGCGACCGAACAACTTTTGATTTGAAAAAGAATTGTAGTGGCTCACTGCGACCGACACGACGTACGGACAGATAATATGGCAAGCTGAAATCAGGATATGTTGGCCCTATTCAATTCAAACCTCTATTTGTACTAAAATACCACCAATAAACTCTTTCATTTACAAATTTATCAGCTTAACAAATTTAGTTTCTGTACATACACTTAAATCCGTTGTTACAAATTTCCCATTACAAAAAAGAGAAAAGATAGTAGCTGGTGTAGGAGAGTTTTGTGCTTGCTCTCTTGTTTCTAATTTAATCACTTTTAAGGGAATATTTTTTTCTTGAGCAAGAACACGCAACATACCATCTACATAATAATCCGTATATGGGCAACGATTGGAATAATAAGCCACCATTCCCTGTTTGTCGGGACATTCTCCACTTTTAACGCAATCATTAAAATACGGAACTGCACTATTCTCATGAAAATTCATTACTAACAATGAAAATCCATTTGGAAGTTTTTCTACTTCCTCAAAGCCATGTTGCAGTAACCATTTCGTATCACTCATAAAATGATTCTTTTTTGTACCTACAACAGTAACCAATCCATCCTTCTGTTGCTTTTTTGCATCTTCAATCACAAACTGAAGCAAATTATATCCATGCCCTTGCCCTTTATACTGGCCTGAAACCCAAAAACAATTCACCATTAAATAATTGGGAGCAGTAACCGGAAGCCATGCATACTCAGCAGGAACGTATTCTATAAAGACTTTGGCTCGTGCGTCAAGCCGTCTGAAAACATAACCATTTGCAAATTCCTTCGTTAGCCATTCTTTTTTCAACTCATAACCTGCTGCGCATTTTTTGTCAGAGAATGCACAGCAGATATGCTCTTTGGCCATGTTTTCTTCTGTTAGAATGATGTATTTAGATAAGCTATTTTC
>OOCP01002166.1_pt1 | contig 17299 bp, 16 predicted proteins | sample 1671511 | NCBI WGS metagenome assembly OOCP01 (sample SAMN06348164, study PRJEB24527) | human gut metagenome | biome: human gut; feature: ankylosing spondylitis patient; material: feces | host: Homo sapiens | place: China | collected 2015-10 | reverse complement strand
ATCGAGCAACTTTCAGTTGAAATACCGGCAAAAAACAGGTATAATAACAATGTCAGTCCATCTGACAAACATAGCTGACAGGAGGCACGCCCATGTCGATGCAAGAGGTGCGGGAACAGAATATCGCACTCGTAACGCAGACGGCACTGGCGTGTTTTGTTGAAAACGGCATCGACAAGACGACCATCCGTGACATTGCGCACCGCGCGGGGCTGACCGAGCGCTCGGTCTACCGCTACTTTGCGACAAAGGACGAGCTCGTGGTCGCGGCGGCCTTTCTCTATTGGGACCGGGCCAAGGCGCAGGCGGCGCAGGCGCTCGCAGCGCAGCAGCGGGCCGGCATGACCGGCATCGAGGAGATCCGCGTGCTGCTGCGCAGCTACGCGGGGCTGATCTTTACAGACCCGGCCGGCATCCGCTTCTCGCTCGACGCGGAAGTCGCGCTGTGCAACACAGGCAAACAGCACGCGGTTATCAACCGCCCGCCGGAGCGCTTTGAGGTCGCCCCCGGTCCGATCGCTGCGGCCATCCGCCGCGGGCTTGCCGACGGGACGGTCGACCCCATGGCCGATGTGAAAACACTCTATTATAATGCATACGATTCGATCCTCGGCGTCATCCAGCGGATGTCTGTCGGTGTGCCGAGCGTGCATGAGCTCGACGGGCACGCGCGCATCGACGCGCTGTGCGAGCAGTTCACGCGCGCATTCGCGGCGCCGCCCAAACAATAAGGGGACAGGGAATACCTTTTAAATAATACCCGACATTGAAGGAGGAAAAGGCATGGCAAAACGACCGAACATTCTCAAGCTGGCGACCAAGATCAGCCTTGAGAGCATGACGTACATGGGCATCACGTATGACGACCCCGAGTATAAGATCCTCGAGCCGATTATCGACGATGACATGTGTGCGATCATGATGCACCTGCGCCTGGAGGCCAACCGCACCGTGGAGGACGTGGCCAAGCGCGCAAGAAAGAGCGTGGAGTACACGCAGGAGCAGCTCGATAAGCTGTGCAAGACCGGCGCAGTCCGCTACCGCTATGTGGACGGCAAGCGCTGCTACTTCTACCCGATCTGGGTCCCGGGCATCATGGAGGGCATCCTCGCCAACCGTGAGCAGTGCGACAAGTATCCCGTGCTCGGCGAGAGCTTTGAGGCGTACACCCGCCGCCGTCCGGAGATGCTCGCGCCGATGCTCGACTCCGGCAAGACCGGTATGTTCTTCATGCGCGTCATGCCCGTCATGAGCGCCATCGAGAACAACTCGCGCACGGCGTCCTATGACGAGCTCAAGACGCTCATCGACAACGCGACGGCCATCAGCGTCGGTCCGTGCTCGTGCCGCCGGGCCCGCCGCCTCATGGGCGAGGGCTGCGGCCACCTTGAAGAGGACATGTGCATGTACCTCAACGACAACGCGCTCTGCTTCTCCGAGCAGGGTTATCACCGCCTCGTGAGCAAGGAAGAGGCGTATGAGATCCTCCAGCGCGCCGAGGACAACGGTCTCGTGCACGAGATCAACCAGACGCCGGGCTTTGAGGACGCGACCGCCATCTGCAACTGCTGCGGCTGCTCGTGCTTCGCACTGCGCATCGGGGAGCTGTTCCGCACGCCGCGCGCCATCCGCTCGAACTACATCGCCCGCGTGGACAAGGAAAAGTGCGTCGCCTGCGGTCAGTGCGTTGAAAACTGCCAGACCAACGCCCTCAAGCTCGGCCAGAAGCGCTGCGCGACCGATCCGCACATCTCCGACACCTACGACACCGACGCCAGCGTGCCGTTCCACCGCTCGAGCTACAACCCCGAGTACCGCACGAACCGCTCGGACGTCATGCCCAGCGGCACCGCGCCGTGCAAGGCCGTGTGCCCGCTGAACATCCCGGTGCAGGGCTGCCTGCAGCTGCTGTCCGTCGGCAGATATGACGACGCCGCGGCGCTCATCCGGCAGGCCACGCCGTTCCCGGAACTGTGCGGCAGCGTGTGCGGCCGCCAGTGTGAAAAGGTCTGCACCCGCAACCAGATCGACGCCGCCGTCGCCATTGCCGACGTGTGCAAGACGCTCGTCGAGCGCGAACGCAGCGCCGGTAAGGTCATTTTGCCGCCGGTGAAAAACCCGGCCGGCATCCCCCATACGGAAAAGATCGCCGTCATCGGCGCCGGCCCCGCCGGACTGAGCTGCGCCTATTTCCTCCGGCAGCAGGGCTACCCCGTGACCGTGCTGGAAAAGGACACGGTGCTCGGCGGCGCACCGGCGACGCTCATCCCGTCCTTCCGGCTCGACCGCAAGGCCTATGCCGACGAAATCGACGTGCTCGAGCGCATGGGCGTGGAGTTCCGGACCGGCGTGGAAGTCGGCAAGGACACGACGCTCGACGCGCTGCGCGCAGAGGGCTACAAGGCGTTCTTCCTCGGCATCGGCGCCGGGAAGCAGCGCAAAGACGCACCGGCCGGCACCGTGGACGCGCGCAGATACCTGCACCGGAAGAGACAGTCCGTCAAGGGCAGCGTCGTCGTGCTCGGCGGCGGGAAAGAGGCCGTTGACTGTGCGCGCGCCGCGCGCAAAGGCGGCGCGGCAAGCGTGACCGTCGTCGCCGGAGCGATCCAGGCGGACATCTCCGAGGCCAAGAAGGAGGGCATCGCGTTCCGCGCGCCGTTCGCAGTGCAGGAGATTCGCGACGGCGCGGTGTCCATCCGCAGCCTGCACGGCGACAAGACCGAAGAGCTCGCCGCAGACACGGTCTTCGCTGCCGAGGGCTACGTCCCGGCGGCGGACGCCTTCACCGCCGGATCCGGCGTGTGCCTGAACGCCGACGGCTTTGTCGGCGCCGACGCCGTGACCCGCCAGACCGGTGAGGCCGATGTCTTTGCCGGCGGCGCCGCGACCGGTGCGCATGACATTGCGCGCGCGATCGCCGAGGGCCGCGAGGCCGCGATCTCGATCCATCGCTTCGTGCACAGCAACCAGAGCTTCGTGATCGGCCGTGACAAGCGGGATTATAAGCCGCTTGCGCGCAGCAGCGTTGGCGTTGCGATCGACGAGCTGGAGGCCGCACCCCGGCAGACGGCGGAAAACGGTCTGCTCAGCGACGCGCAGCTGCACTGCGAGGCCGGACGCTGCCTCGGCTGCGGCACCGTGGTGCTCAACGAGGACCAGTGCATCGGCTGCGGCATCTGCACGACCAAGTGCAAGTTTGACGCCATCCATCTCGAGAAAGTCAACGATACGCACGGCCGTGAATACTTCCGCACCCTGCTGACCGTGGCCGGCAACACCCCCGCCGCCATCGGCCGCCTCGTGCGCAAGACGCGCGGCAGATAAGGAGCAGCGCCATGCATGAGATCGGTGTGGTGCGCGCCATGGTCAAGACCGTCACCGACTACGCGGCGGCAAAGGGCGTCGACCACGTCTCGGAGATCGTGGCCGACTGCGGCGAGCTCTCGCTCGTCATCCCGCAGTATGTCGAGCAGATCTATCCGACGGTCGTCAAAGGCACCCCGTTTGCAGACACGAAGCTCATCGTCAACATCGTGCCCGGTATGGCCGAGTGCGACGACTGCGACGAGATCTTCAATGTGATCGAATGTAACGGCCATTGCCCGAACTGCAACAGCTTCAACAAAACGGTGCTGTCCGGCAAGGACTTCACCGTCCGGGAGATCCATGTCCCGGAGGAAACGTGACCCAGGGTCCGGAGAGACCTAAAATATAGAAGGAGCGTATTACATGAACGAAAAGTACAACGCATTGTTCACCCCCTGGAAGATCGGCAATGTGGAGATCAAAAACCGCATTGTGCAGTGCTCCATGGGCGGCACATCCCTGTTCGGCTGGATGGAGCCGAACCACTTTGACAAGGAAGCAGCCTACTTCCTGCTCAACCGCGCACAGGATGGCGTGGGCCTGATCCTACCCGGCATGCAGTGCATCCGCGACCCGCTGGGCATCCCCGGCCGCAAGTGGCTGTACCAGAACGACCAGATGTTCAAGCAGCTCAAAGAGTACATGGTCGAGTTTCACAAGACGGGCGCAAAGCTGTTCATCCAGCTCGCCGCCGGCATGGGCCGCTCCATGGCCATCAACGGCTGGATGACGAAGCTGGCCAAGAACAACGTCCTCAACAAGATCGCCAGCCCCATCGTGGACGTGCAATATATCTGCGCCTCCGCGTCCGAGGTGCCGAACCGCTGGAAGGAGGACGTCATGTCCCGCCCGCTGACGGTCAAGGAGATCGAGGACATGGTCTACGCCTTCGGCCAGACCGCCAAGAAACTGCGCGCCGCCGGCATCGACGGTGTGGAGATCCACGCCGTGCACGAGGGCTACCTGCTTGACCAGTTCACCATGGCCAACTGGAACCACCGCACCGACAAATACGGCGGCTCGTTCGAGAACCGCTTCCGCTTCCCGGCCGAGATCGCGCAGGAGATCAAGCGTCAGGCCGGCGCCGACTTCCCGGTGTCGCTGCGCTACTCCGTCGTGTCCAAGACCAAGGCGTGGGGCAAGGGCGCCATGCCGTACGAGACCGACTTCGTCGAGTTTGGCCGCGACATGGCTGAGTCCGAGAAGGCCGTCAAGTACCTCGAGGACGCGGGCTACGATATGTTCAACTGCGACAACGGCACCTACGATGCCTGGTACTGGGCACATCCGCCGCAGTACATGCCCGATAACTGCAACCTCGAGTATGTCGAGCACATCAAGAAATTCACGAGCCGCCCGGTCGTCTGCGCCGGCCGCATGGACCCCGTGAAGGCCGCTGAAGAGATCGCCGCCGGCCGTCTCGACGCCGTGGCCATCGCGCGCCAGAACCTCGTCGACCATGAGTGGATCCACAAGATCCTCAGCGGCCACGAGGATGAGATCAAGCCCTGCATCCGCTGCCACAACGGCTGCTTCAACATGTCGAAGTACAAAGGCACCGCGAACCTCCAGAGCATGGACGACTCCCTGCACCTGGCCCGCTGCGCTCTGAACCCGACGACCATGCAGCACAACAAGTACAAGATCGTCCCGACCCGCCATCCGAAGAAGGTCGCCATCATCGGCGGCGGCATCGGCGGCATGGAGTGCGCGCTCGTGCTCAAGCAGCGCGGCCACAACCCGGTCATCTTTGAAAAGACCGGTGAGCTCGGCGGTCTGTTCCTCACCGCGTCCGCGATGAGCTTCAAGGAGAACGACAAGGAACTCATCCGCTGGTACCTCAACGAGGTCGCCAAGGAAGGCATCGACGTGCGCCTGAACACCGAGGTCACGGACGTGAACACCCTGCGCGGCTTTGACGAGATCATCGTCGCCAGCGGCTCCATCCCGCGCACCATGCCGTCCATCCCCGGCTTTGAGAAGACGCTCACGTTCACGGAGCTGCTCAAGGACAAGAAGGAAGTCGGCGACAAGGTCCTGTTCATCGGCGGCGGCCAGTCCTCCTGCGAAGCGGCGTATGACCTTGTCCTTCAGGGCAAGCACCCCATCATCGTCGAGTACGCGAACGACCTCGTCGCGGCACAGGCCACCTGCCTTGCCAACACCTCCTTCCTGCGCGACGCGATGGAGTACCACAAGGTTCCGACCTACCTGCACTCCACCATCACCGAGATCCACGACGGCGGCGTCACCGTCAAGGGTCAGGACGGCAAGACCTTCGAGGTCGCTTGCGACAACGTCATCAACGGCATCGGCTTCGTGCCGGCTCCGGTTGGCGACAAGGGCCGTCACGTGCACCGCGTCGGTGACTGCGTTGCCATTGGCAACCTGCGCACCGTCATCTGGCGTGCATGGGATGTCTGCATGAAGATCTGATCTTCGGCTGACACCGAAATACATAAGACCCGCGCGGGTGCAGAGCAATCTGCGCCCGCGTTTTGCGTCTATAGTCTATATACATATGCAAAAGGAGCGCCCGCACATATCCGCGAGCGCTCCTTTTCGTCTTTATAGAATGGCCAGTAATTCTTCCAGCCGCGTGATACGCCAGTCCGCCTGCGGCGGCATGGCAGCGCCGCGGTCGGTGGGGTCGAACCAGCAGGTCTGCATCCCTGCTGCCCTGCCGCCCGCAATGTCCGCCGTGAGCGAATCACCGATCATCAGGCACTGCTCCGGCCGAACACCCGGCAGCTGCGCCAGACACCGGTCGAAAAACACCCCGCTCGGCTTCTCCGCGCCCAGCTGCCCAGAGATAAACAGCCGCTCAAACGCATCGAGCATCCCGGCCCGGCGCAGACGGTTCACCTGCTGCGCATACGGCCCGTTGCTTGCAGCGCACAAGCGGTATTTCCCATGCAGCCGCGCCAGCACCTCCGGCGCGCCCGCGACCGGGACCGCACTCTCGTGCAGCCGGACGCGGAACGCATCCTCCATTGCGGCGCCGTCAGCCTCCAGCCCGAGCCGCGCCAGAATCGTCTGCCAGCGCACGTCCCGCAGCCCGGCGATCGTCAGCTCGCCGCGCTCGATCCGCGCCCAGAGCTTATCGTTCTCCACCTGAAACACGGTGAACATCTCCGGCGCATACGGCAGACCTGCCTCGAGGAAGATCTCCTCCATCGCCTGCATCGCACCGGCGCTGAAGTCCAGCAGCGTATTATCAATATCAAACAATAGTACAGTCGATTTTTCCATGGTTCGCCCCCCTGTTTATTTGCGTCCGGGTGCAGATGCGCGGCGCCTGCGTGCATTTACTGCACGAAACACTGTCGACACCAGCAGGATACCGACAGCCAGGCTGCCCGCGATTCCGGCGGTCTCCAGTCCCTTCTGCAGCGCCTCCTGCACCTCACCCGAGAGACCGATGCTCATCGTATAATAAATGCCGGCGCCGGGCAGCAGAGGAATGCTGGAAATGACCAGATACGACGTGACCGGGCACTTACGCCAGCGGCCCATGCCCTCGGAATAGACCGCCGCCACGACCTCGGAGAAAAAGTTTGCGCTGTAAACGCTGCCCCCTGCCCTGCTGCACAGCAGGTAAACGATCCAGGTCAGCGCGCTGCCGAGCGCACATAAAACGCTGCCCCAGTCGTGGACATTAAACAGGATCACAAATCCAAGGCAGGCGACAAACGTCGCGAGACCCTGCGCCCAGAGCGGATAGGTCAGCGCTGCGGCCGCCTCCGCATGGCCGCAGATCGGGGTCGTAACATGCCACGCCGCCGCCGTGCCGAGCGCGATGGCAAACGCCGAGAGCAGCACCTGCACGATGCGGCTGACGCCGGAGCTCGTGTCACCGTAGATGATGTCGCGCATGGAGTTCGTGATGAGCAGTCCGGGCACCAGCAGCATCAGCGCGCCGATGATGACGACCGCCACACAGTCGAGCCAGCCGAGGCCGGCAGCGACATACGCCGGCAGCGCCATGAGAAAGGACGCCGCAATGGTGCTGAAAAACGGGTTGACCTCCAGCCGGTCCATACAGCGCGTCACAAAGCCGATGGTCAGGCCGCTCAGCCCTGCCCAGAGCCAGTCGCGCACCGTGCCGCCGAAGACGCAGCAAAAGCCCGCCGCCGCCATGAAATTGCCGAGGTAATATATCCACACGGCGTAGCTGCGGACGGCGGCCGTCGTCTCTTTGAGCCAGCGCTGCGCCGTCTCCGGATCCGGCACCTCGGCGCAGATGCGCCGGCTGAGCGCGTTGAGCTTTTCAATGCGCTCGAGGTCGTTGCCATGGTAGCCCACGCGCTTCATGATGGTCAGCGGCTTCGTATTCGGCGTCACGAAGCTCACCGCAACACAGTTCGGGATGGCAAACGCCTGTCCCTCCGTGCCATATGCCTCGATCACACGGCGCATGGTCTCCTCGACCCGGTACGTCTCCGCCCCGGCGACCGCGAGCTCGTAGCCGATCTGCACCGTCATATCTGCAAGAAGATAATAGTCCATACCTGTCTTCCCATAAGCAAAAATTTCCCGGCCAAGGCCGGGCTTCCAGCGATGACAGCGTAACACATTTCCCAGCGCAAATCAACGGAGATGCGATGGTTTTTGTGCCGATATTTTTCCCCAAGAAGCAGCGCTCCCTTACTGTGCCCAGATGCGGAGGCACAGCAGGATTTCTGCTCCAGAAATCCTGTGAATCTGCCCAAACGTCGGCGCGAAGCAAGCATAATTATTCATAAAAGCTCTAGAAATACGAAAATTTACGAAAAAATTTAAAATATCTGTTGCATTTTTATTCTTTCGGACTATAATATGCCTCATCCGACACGTGTAAACAAACTGTTAACATGCTGCCACTTCAGAAAGGACTGAGCAACCATGAAACCTACCACAAATTCATTGGCCAAAAAGAAGCACGCCATCCCGCATGTCTATATCATTCTCCTGATCGTAATCCTGCGGGCAACCGTGCTGACCTATATCGTCCCCGCCGGTCAATTTGACCGCGAAACCGTAGATAACGTCAAAATGGTCATCCCCGGCACCTATCACCGGATCGATCAGACACCGGTCAACCTGTTTGATATGTTTGTCGCAATTCCGCAGGGCTTCGTCTCCATGGCGAACATCGTCATTCTGATCTATATGTGCGTCGCCGGCATGGGCATTCTGACGTCCACGGGCGCACTGGAGAGAGTGTTTGGCTCTTTCATCAGCAAGGTCGGTGCAAAAGGCCGCGTGGTCATGCTGATCATTTTTTACGCGTTCTTCTTCGTCCGGGGCGGCCTGACCGGTTCCGTAAACTCTCCGATCGCCTTCATCCCGCTCGTGGTTACGCTGTGCCTCGCCGTCGGCTATGATGTTATGACCGCGCTGGGCGTCGTCGCCGTCGGCGCGCTGGTCGGCTTCGCGGTCGGCCCGACCAACCCGAACACCGTCGTCGTCGCGCAGCAGATCTGCGAGCTGCCGATCTACTCCGGCATGACGTTCCGCACCATCACCTGGCTCGTCCTCGGTCTCGCCGGCCTGACCTATGTCGTCATCTATGCAGAAAAGGTAAGAAAGAATCCGAGCGCCAGCCTGAGCAGCTATAAGCCGGATACGCAGGAGCTGCAAAACGAAAACATGCAGAAAGCCGCGACCACCCGCGACAAGTGGGTCGTCTTCACGCTGTTTGTCGCCGTCGTCGCCGTTGTGGTACTGACCGTCAAGTTCAGTCTGAGCATGGTGCAGATGGCCGGCCTGTATATTATCATCGGCATCATCGGCGGCCTTGTGGCCGGTTACAAGCCCAATGAAATTGCCGCCATGTTCACGAAATACGGCAAGGAAATGTTCACCGCCGCTCTGGTGCTCGGCATGGCAAAAGCCGTTTCGCTCGTGCTGACGCAGGGCAACATCATCGACACTATGGTGTATGGCATGTCCAGCATTCTCGGCGGTCTGCCCGCCGGCCTCAGCGCTGTTATCATGTTCCTGATCCAGACCATCGTCAATTTCTTTATCAACTCCGGCAGCGGACAGGCTGCTGCCATGATGCCGATCATGGCGCCGCTGTCCGACCTCATCGGGGTCAGCCGTCAGACCGCGATCCTTGCGTTCCAGATGGGTGACGGCCTGTCCAACATGATCTGGCCGACGTCTGCCAGCATGATGGCCTATGTGTTTGCCGCAAACGAAAAGTTCGAATCCTACCTGAAATTTGTCCTGCCCATTTTCCTGATCGTGTCCGTGCTCGGCGCCATTATGCTGGTGATCGGCACCGCGATCGGCTACTGAGTCAGGTGTGAGGCTGCATCATGAACGAAGCATTCCACACCTCCCTGCACACCGCCATGAAGGCGCGCGCCGCCGAGATTCTGCCGGAGGTCATTGAACTGCGCCGCACAATCCACAAACATCCTGAAACCGGATTTGACACCGGAGAAACGGAAAAGCTGGTAAAGACCTTCCTCGAGCGGGAGCACATTGCGATCCTCCCGTCTGAGCTCGGCGTTCTGGGACTCATCCGTGGGCAAAACCACGACCGGATCGTCGCCCTGCGCGCAGATATGGACGCGCTCCCGCTGCAGGAAGAGACCAGCCTCCCCTACTGCTCTCAGGTCCCCGGAAAAATGCACGCCTGCGGGCACGACGGGCACACCGCCATGCTGCTCGGCACGGCAAAGATCCTCCAGGAATACGCGGACGAGCTCCCGACGGACATCCTGCTGATTTTTCAGCCCGCAGAAGAGGGGCCCGGTCTCGGCGGCGCCGTCAAAATGGTGCCGCAAATTCAAAACACCGGCCTTGCCGACAAAATCATCGCCGCATTCGGGCAGCACGTCTCCAATGACTATCCGGCTAGCTTTGTCGCGCTGAAAAAGGGGCCTGTCGCCGCCTCCACCGATTCCTTTGACATCACATTCATCGGGAAAGGCGGCCACGCCGGCCGCCCCAACGAGTGCATCGACGCGCTCTCTGCCGGGGCAAAATTTGTAACCGCGATGGAGAGCTTTATGTCGCGGCATACGGACCCGTTCGACCCGTGCGTCTGCTCCATCGGCATCTTTCAGGCCGGGACCGCCAAGGGCATCGTCGCAGAAAGCGCGCATCTCGCCGGTACCATTCGCTGCCAGAAAGAAGAGACCCGAACCTACATCATCGACAATCTCAAGCGCGTCGCACAGGGCGTCGCCTACGCGACCGGCACGGAATGTGACATTCAGGTCAAACGAGGCGTACTGGGGCTGCGCAACGACAATGATATGGTCGATTACGCGAGATCTGTTATGGATCACGTCGTCGGCAAAGACCATCAGATCGAGCTGCCGCACCCGATGATGGGCGCAGAGGATTTTTCCTACTACGCGAAGGCGTTCCCCGCCGCATTTTACTGGCTCGGCACGCGCAATGAGCAAAAGGGCTGCACCGCACTGCTGCACAACGCGCACTTTAATTTTGACGAAAGCGTCATGCAGACCGGCATGGAACTCTTCTGCGCATTGGCAGTCAATCTGAAGTAAGTGCAGCAGAGTCGCTCTGACGAGCGGACGGTTCGCCGCATCGGCCCGTCAAAGAGTATCGGATAGCTTCTGCGCAGTTTTGGCGCACGATCGCATATATAATACAAACAGGCATTCATAACGTCCTAGTTATGAATGCCTGTTTTGCCTACGCACTGCATACGTGCGCAGCCTATCGGAAAACAAGTTGGAGCCGGCAACGCAAGCCAGCTCCGACTTGGAAAAGAACCGTAATTTTTACAGAAAACGTACTCCCTATGGCCCATTTGCACCCCAGTTGCACAGGCTTCATTTTATTTATAGAGTTAGAGTTGCTATCATATAGCAGATTCATGACATTGCCATCGAAAACATGGAGCACCAGAAAAACGGCCTGCACGGCTGAGCGATCCGGACGCAGAAAAACCGGCAGAGCCAACGCTCTGCCGGTTTTTCGTATTTTGCATGCAGTTACTTGGCGTAGGCCTCTGCCACGAGCTTGCCCTGCACGAGGTAGCGCTGGTGATTGTCCCCGCGGAAGCAGGTCGAAAGTGTCAGCACCCGGTCCCCCGGTTCGGGCCAGGCGTCGGTGCGGAAGTTGGACTGCAGACTCTTTTGCGCCTGCACGGCATCAAAATACGCCGTGAAATCGTCCGCATCCGCAAAGTCGTGACACAGCAGCAGGTGCTCGTTCGAGTGCGGATAGGCCGCGAAGATCTCATAAACGAGCATCCGGTCCGGAAGATAGATATAGATATAGCGGTGCGCCTCAAAGACCTCGGCATCCGAAAAGTCGTTGAGCTGGGCAAACATGCGCCCGTTGCGCAGGTTATGCCCGTAGAGCACGGTCATGGGATCGCTGAAGTCCTTTTGATTATAGTCCTGACTGAAGATGCTGCCGCCGCTGTAGTATGCGCCGTTTTCGCTGTGCTTGGAGTAATACTCCTCCTCACCCGCGCGCTGCAGCACAGCGTAGCTGATGTCCGTATCCGGGATCGTGATCCAGGCATAAATATCCGGATTCATGGCCTGCAGTTCGTCGAAATCGACCGGAATCTTCACGCGTCCAAGCTGGAAGCTGCCGGCATCATCCGGGGCGTTGGTGCGCATCCGGTCGCCGAAGGACTGCCCCTGGTAGTACTGAATGATGTACCACACGCACCACGCGCACGCACACAGCGCTGCAAGCGCCACAAGCACCAGCACACTGCGCACAAGGATCTTTTTCGTTTTCATCGTTCACCTCATAAAACAAAAGCTCCATGAACGAATCATGGAGCTTTGTTATCATAGTTATGCCATCTTACTTGGCGCGAACCAGCTTTTTGCCGCAAAACAGCACCGCTCCGACCGCAGCAACGGCCGCCAGGATTACCCACAGGATGCTGAACGACTCACCGGTCTGCGGAGAGGTCTTGCCGGAATCGGGATTGACATTCGGATTCGTGTTGCCCTTCTCCGGGCTGGTAACATTGCTGGCAGCAAACGCCGTCGCCGACAGTGCAAACACAAGCACGAGTATCAGAAGAATGGCCACAAAACGCTTCATTATGTAACTCCTCCATTCATAAACTTACAGCTTCTAATAGTAGTGTAATTTTACACCGAAACGGTGTAAAATGCAAGGGTTATTTTCAAAAAATAACCGTTTTCAGTCAACCATCCACCGGCTCGTAGAAAATATCCAGTACCATCTCCAACAGCGCATCGGGATCGACCTGATACTCTGCGTGCTTCTGCGCGCCCATAACCGATGTGCCGGGCACGTTGACAATATCACCTGAGAAATGCATCCCGCTTGCCTGCTGCGCCAGATAGACCATCATGGCGGTGTTGATGTTCGTCGTGATATTGCGCCGAACATCGTTATAGAGCGCCAGCACGCTCGCCGGGTCCTCCTTGACCTGCGCGAGCATCTTGTTCACCAGCGCGAGCACGACCTGCTTCTGCCGCTGCATGCGCTGGTTGTTGCCCTCGGTCGAGTCTGCGCGGTAGCGGATATAATTCTCCGTGCGCTGACCGGTGAGCGTCACGGGCTGTCCGGCGGTGAAACCGGAAAAGCTCGCATCCGGCGTAACGGTCACACCACCAACACTGTCAACAAGCTGGCGGATACCCTGCATATAGATCGATCCGTAGGCCGGGATCGGCAGGTCATAAAACAGGCGTGAAACAGCCGCGCTCGTCAGCTCGCAGCTCCGCTCTGCTCCGTCGCCGTAGGAATAGGCCAGCGCCAGCTGCGCCGTGGCCGTGCCGACGTGTGCGCCGGTGCTGTCAAGAACGTCAAGCGTGCACATCGCATCACGCGAGATGGACACAAACGTCAGCTCCTGGTTACGCATGTCGAGCACCGCAAGGATATTCGCATCCGACTGGTTTGCGTTTCCATAGACGCCGCCGGTATCCTGCTTGACCTCCTCGTCCACACCCATGAGCAGGATCGTGACAATGTCGGTATTGTAGCGGTAGAGTTGGCCGTTGTAACGCACCGTGCCAGAGCCAAGCGCCTCCACATCATCGCGGGCAATGTTCACCCCGTCGTCGTTCGTCAGCGCATTGCGTCCGACCGCCGACAGGATCAGCACCGTGCCGACCAGAATCAGCGCAATGGCTAGCAGGATGCACACGATGATGACCAGCACACGCGTGCCGCGGCTCATGCGTTTTTTTGGCGGCTGCACCGCCGGTTGTTCTCTGGCGTCTGACACAGACATCCCCCCTATTTGCGAATTTGTTTTAGCCCGCATGATGCCACACCCGGGCAAATGTTGTAAAGCCGGAGAACGGGATACGCAGTTGCCTTTCCCCTGCATTCTCTCCGATGCACCTCCTCTGTTTTAAATACAGAACAAAGACGACAAAGACGTTTTTTCAGGAGATCTTGTTATGGGCAATCCTCAAACTGCCGCCCGCAGATATTTTCAGGTCGCTCGTGAGACAGTCATAGTCATAGGTAAAGGAGTACCAAGATTGCAGTGAGCACACTGCTTATCATGACAATTCCTTTGGTCGTACGTTCTATATCTCCCCCTTTGATGATTCAAGTTTTTTGTTTTCCGTGCTGCGTGTCGAATAGGCAATTCCGATCACTGCATAAACAGGAAGCAAAAAGAACTCATCAAATTGCAATATATCAATGCCCATCCACGGCAGCACAACTCCCACACACATCAGCAGCGCATGTTTCCATTTCACATGGCCCGCATTCAATTGTGTAAATAGGTTCCGCAAAGAAATAACAACCCATGAAATAAGAAGCGGCATTCCTATCAGGCCAAACTGATAAACCACCTGTATCAACGTGTTGTGAGATGCTTTGTTGTTCAGGTTAATGCTCGTGTAGCCCTCACCAAAAAGCAGTGTTATAGGATTGTTTAGAAATTCATGAATATAATTTCTCCACAAATCTGTCCGTCCGGTTGTTAACTCAGACAAATTGGACGCTTGCGCGAAACGATCATCAACAATCTGGAGCAGGGCGTGGAATGCCGATGATGAAGCAATAATAATTCCCGCACACAGCAGCCCCACAAACAAGCGAAAACGACTGCTGGAAGTTCCTTTTTCCAATAGGATCGGTACCCATAAAAGAAACAGGCACGCCGTCACAATAACAAATGATTTTGAAGCGGAGAGAAGTCCGCAATATAGCAATACCAAAGCTAAAATAGCAAGCACAATTTGCCTGCGCCGGCTCTTCTCATGACACAATAGCAACTGCGTTCCGGCAAGACATGCGGCGATATGCGCAGAATAGAAATTTGGGTCTCCATAAAAGCCAGACAGTCGTGTCACAGTCAGGTAAGAATCTACCTTAATAAACTGCGATATGTTTGGAAATATTGCGATTTGCTGCGCGGTCAATGCTGCCGTTATGATCCCACAAGCAAAGAATATAGTAATTCGATAGAAGGATACATCCCCTTCACACCTCCGCATTACACACGGAAAGAGCAACAACATAATAAGAAAGCACAAGTAGTCGTTGCCAATGGGATTATGCTGTATGGCCTTAGTCACTAATGTCAGTGCCATAAGGAGTGCAGCAAGGATAACCTGATAAAGCCGCAAAGACATTTTATTTTGCAAAAGGGAAACCATGCAACATAACAGAAGTACAATTGTAAAAAACGAAATTCCTCCGTTGTACATCTTGAACAGTGGGCTCCAAGGAAGGAAGTACAGCAAAACAGGGAAAACAACACCTTTGTTGCATGCCCAAATAGTGAATACCAGATATCCAAGCAGACATAGCAGCAGGAAGGCTAAATTTCCAAGAATCTGTGCCGCGCAAACTGCTGCAGAGAGCAGCAAACAGCCACCAAGCACCGGTAGAGCTTTTATATCAAGCTGTTTATTTGAGTTGTAGATTATCACTGTATTCTGCATAGTTTAATTCCAATCCGGGGGAAACTCAAATGCGAATGACGTTTTTAAAAGTAATGGCATAGCAGCTTCCTGCATTTATCAAAGTCATGGTAGCCCGGCCCAAGTTCATGAATATCACTGCCGAGATAAGAAACATACCCTTTTTGAATCCATCCAAGATAACGTTTCCGATGCGAATATTTCCGAAGGCATTCGGCATTCAACTGTAAAGGGATCCCCTCTGAAATCAATTGATGGATGGCCTCCGGCGGATACCGATCTGCATGAGCAATCACGATTCGTATTTCATGCAGATCGTTCAGTCGATACAAAGTATCCCAAATCGATTCAGGCCAACGATAAAATGGCATCTCCAGCAAAAGCTCATTCGTTCCCTCAAGACAGAGTTCACGAAGACCATTCAGGCGCTCCATTCCGTCACAAATCAACACCTCAGCTCCTAGCAGAATGCGGGGTGCATCTTCTGGGATCTGTGCCCATAAGCTGTCAGCAGTTTGATTCCGTCTTGTGATAAATGATGACACGCTCTCTTTGTGGGGGTAAAAATGGGGCGTTGCGCAAATTGTCTTAATGCCCGCTGCCTTTGCCATATCGATCTGTTTGAGCGACATGGCCACACTACTGCTGCCGTGGTCGCACCCAGGCAAAATATGTGCGTGATAATCCAGCGATAAGTCGATCATAAAACTATCTTCTTTCATACGGGTCTGCGTTGGAATATTTGTATCCATACTTACTACCGTACTTATAGCCATATTTACCACCGTATTTATACTTATAGGAGTAGCGCACGGACTTCATATTCAAATCGTTTAGCACCACGCCGCACAGATTCCCTTCTGCACGTTCAACTGCATCGACAGCAGCCCGGAGTTCATCCGCTGTAGTGCTTGCGGACTTTGCCACGATCAATACACCATCCACAAATGCAGAAAGGATCTGCGCATCGGCAACTGTATTGATTGGCGGTGTATCAATAATGACATAGTCGTACCTTTTGGAAATGTCTGTTACAAAAGACTTCATTCTATCTGAAGAAAGCAATTCGGACGGGTTAGGCGGTATGGTTCCGGCGCCGACAATCCATAGAGGCAATTCTTTCACCTTTACCAGTTCAAGCCTACATATACCTGCAATGAAATCACAAAGGCCAGCTGAGACATCCAATTTCCAAAGTCTTCTTTGCGTTGGCTTTCTCAAATCGGCATCGATCAAAAGCGTCTTTTTTCCGAGCATGGCGTAGCTGATTGCAATGTTGGCCGCGGTCAAGCTTTTACCTTCTGAAGGATTTGCACTGGTAACAGCAATCGTTTTACACGCACGGTCTTTATCTTTTGTCATACAGAACATGAGGCCTGTCCTCAACTTGACATATGCCTCGCGAATAGCAAATGGAGTTTCATTGTTTAGAAGGCGTTTTCGGTTGCTTGCAATGATCCCGCTTTTGTTCTTCAGGTTTTGCCGCATCGTCTTTCTTTTCATAGCTAATTGTTCCTCCCTTCGCGAGCTCCCAGTATTTGTAGTTTTTCTCCGCACCTTCTATTTCTGGAATCTGTCCGATAACGGCAACGCCGACCAGCTTGTCAATATCTTCCGGAAGATAAATCGTTGTATCGGAGAGTGCTTTCAAGATAATGACCACGGCAGCAATAATCATGCCAACCACAACCGCAATCGCGGTATCAAATGCTGTTCGCGGAGATGTTTTTTCCGTTGCAATTTCCGGATGATCTACGACCTCGACACCACCCGCTTTGGTAATGCGAACGATTTCAGCTGGAGCTACACTGGCAAAGGATTCCGCTACTTTGCAGGCGAAGTTCGCATCGGTTGAGGTGATAACCACTTCAAGAAGCTGTGTGTTCGTAACGACTGCTACATCAACCATTTGCGCAAGTTCTTTTCTTGCCAGAGGACTATTCAAGTCACCCAAAACCGCATTCAGAACAGAATTGCTCTCCAATATTTTTGAATAGGTTGTTGCAAGACTTTCTGCTGCTTGTAATTCGATCTTGTCGATCGATCCTGACGAGGATATGCCGCCACGATTCTTG
>OOCP01002164.1_pt1 | contig 17308 bp, 17 predicted proteins | sample 1671511 | NCBI WGS metagenome assembly OOCP01 (sample SAMN06348164, study PRJEB24527) | human gut metagenome | biome: human gut; feature: ankylosing spondylitis patient; material: feces | host: Homo sapiens | place: China | collected 2015-10 | reverse complement strand
GGAAAATCTATCTTGAATTAACATTAAGTAACAATTTATGGAATAATGAACAGAGAGAAAAAGTTATTATCTCTATTAACCCAGTTCAAAGAACTGGGTATAAATCAACAGATAGATTACAATAAATTCTATCTCTACTCTATTATTACCCATTCAACAGCTATTGAGGGTTCTACCGTCACCGAAATAGAAAACCAACTTTTATTCGATGAGGGTATCAGCGCAAAAGGCCGTTCAATGACCGAACAGTTAATGAACTTAGACCTGAAAGCTGCATACGAACAATCAATTGCCTTTGCAAAGAGCCATAGCGATATTTCCGTGGAGATGCTCAAACAATTGTCTTCTATTGTTTTAAAGAATACGGGAACGACTTATAAAACGGCTTTGGGGGAATTTTCGTCAGCGAATGGAGATTTACGATTGTTGAATGTTACGGCAGGTACCGGAGGGCGTTCTTATATGAATTACTCAAAAGTACCTACTAAGCTAGCGGAACTTTGCGAAAACATAAACCAAAGACGAAAGTCACTCTCAAAAACAGACATTATCGAGTGTTATAAGTTAAGTTTCGATGCACATTTTCATTTGGTAACCATTCACCCCTGGGCTGACGGAAACGGTAGAATGTGCAGATTGCTGATGAATCAATTGCAATTTGAATACGGAATTGTTCCTTCCAATATCAACAAAGACTGTAAAGCCGAATATATAGAGGCTCTTATCGCTACTCGTGAAAACGATGATATAGAACTATTTCACAATTTTATGTTTGATGAACATATACGCAACTTGGAACAGATAATCCGCAATTATCAAGTATCAATAGAAGATGAAGGTTTAGAATCTCGTGTAGATGTCGGTATAAATGTCGGCATAAATGTCGGTATAAACGAACAGCGCACATTAGAACTTATTCGAATTAATAATCGGATAACTGCAAAAGAGGTAGCAGAATCGCTCTCGGTTTCCTTACGACAGGGTGAGCGCATTATGGCAACATTAAAAGAAAAAGGTTTAATTAAACGTATTGGCTCTAATAAGTCGGGACATTGGGAAATAATAGAGTAACCATTATGCTACCAAAAGAGAAAACGATTGAATATACGATCTAAGCTTCAATCAAATTAAGGAGACTATGAACAAAGAACAAGCCCAATATATCCATATATCCTTCCCTTTTCGGGAAGAACTCTGCTCCTATACCTTTCCTTTCAAATATGAGAAAGATGAAGAGCAACTGCCTTTAGTCACCCTGGGTTACTGGCAAGGGACCGTCGACCTCGAAACCCACAAACTTCTCGAATGGGAACCTAATTTTGGAGAATGTTATTTCCAAGCAAAAGTATGCGATACTGGGACTTATACCTTACTTGATACGGAAAAGAAACCAATATGCATACTCAAAGGATATGTTCCCAATGGCGTAATTCCACCGGAGAATGGTGCAGGCGATTACATTCACTTCGCCATCAGTACGGACGGAACGGTAGAAGAATGGCAAAAAACGTATGACTTCACTGAATTCAATGAACGAGCAATCCCTGTTACAGAACATTCTTCCACACCTCTGCTCTATTCCCAGCAACGTCCAATTATGAAATTCAATACCATTGGATTTTTCACCGACAAACAGCCACAGATGGTTGCCTTCTATCGGAATATCTGGGGATTCAAAACGACTTGGAATGGTAATGAACCTAATGTAGAGATGACCTACAACGGCATGCGCTTGATTATGTTCCCTCGAAAGGAGTTCGAAAAAATGTTATCTCGACGCTTTGATTGCCCCAAAGGTTTGAACAGTACCATGGAACTTTCGTTCGACCTCCCCACATTCAATGATGTAGACAATGAATATGCCCGATGCTTGCAACAAGGCGTACAAGGTGTGATGCCACCCAACACAGAGCTGTGGGGGCAACGAACAGCCTACATTGCCGATCCAGATGGAAACTTGATTGAACTTTCCTCTTTCAATACATCAGTGAAAGAAGAACCTAAAAAAAAGACATATACGTTGGAAGAAAAGCGTCAAGAACATGGTAATGCCTATCTGCCTTGGGAAAAGGAAGCAGATGAATATCTCATACGCTTATACGATGAAGGTAAAACAATCAAGGAGCTTGCTGAAATATTCGAACGCAATAATGGAGGAATACGATCCAGATTGAAGAAACTGGGAAAGATAGAATAGGTTCTTTATCTTTGCACCAATATGCTTCTTTCACAATACAAATAATGAGGGATATTCCTAGATTAGAGTTTGCAACCGGAGCAAAAAGACTGGGCATTATCATTCATACAGGATCTCAATGACCTCCTCTGCAATAGATGATTCCATAATCCTCATTGTATGATTATCCTCCGCGTTGTAACCAAGATAGTTTACGCTACCATACCAAACAACAGACTTATCAATAATCGAAGCATGAAGTGACAACTTTTCTTTTACATTTACTTGTACACCACTTAATAACATCTTATCCTTATCTGAAAGTTGGCGCGTGAACACAATAACTTCCACACCTCGTGCAGAAAGCTCAGCCAACAGTTCAAGGATAGGAACACGTTTAGCAAACCACAACTTTGTGGCTGATATAATGATAGATTTAGAGGCGTTTAACAAATCAGCAAAAAATGAATCCTGATAATTCTTACCAGTAAAAATAGCACTTTGACCGACATCGAAAAGATCTTTCGAATCACTTTGTTGAATCTTATACCCAACAGACGCATAACCTTTCAACCGCCGTTTGTACATCACATATTGGGACATGGATGTCAATATAGTCATAAACCTGAACGATCTTCTTTCCCGGATAGTCACGATGCAAGCGACCAGCATATTGCGCTACTATCCCTTTCCACGAAACAGGTAATGCCAGAAATAAAGTATCCAAACGAGAGCAATCAAATCCCTCACCGACATATTTCCCGGTAGCGATAATCACGAGCGCCTCCTCTTTAGAAACATTTTGCAAACGCTCCATCTTCATCCGTTTCTCTTTAACTGATTCAGAGCCTACAAGCGTAATAACATTTTTGCAACTATCAGCAAGCATAGCCGACAATATCTCTACATGCGAAGTAAGACTGGTCAAAACAATTGGCGACCGCCCATCATCCAATGCCTTACACACCTCAGTCACTATAAGCCGGTTGCGATAATTGTCATCGGCTATCCTTTGTAGTATCTGCACATAGCCTTGTCATCCGTCAACTCACGATAGGAGGTGAAACGTGGGATAAGTAGACGTTCAAATGTTTGCGAAGTCATCTGCATCTTAGCATCAGCTGAGTATCTAATGGGACCGCATTGCATAAATATGATTGGCTGATGACCATCTTTGCGGATGGAAGTTGCCGTTAATCCATACACATAACAGGCATTGCAACACTTCAAGACGCGCTCAAAATTCACAGCCGATACGTGATGACATTCGTCTACCAACACCATCCCATAATCTCTTACAAACGGCTTTACCTCATCATCATCAAAACAAGATTGTATCAATGCAATATCAATCGTTTTATGAAGCCTGTTTCCATTAGAATCCAGCGCACTAAAAGGAGAAAACGCAACTTTGCGCACACGCCTATGAGAAGTGTCTTCCTCGACATAATCAATATCCAAGAACTCTTCCAAACGAGATTTCCATTGTTCGAGTAATGCCTTAGTATGTACAAGAATCAACGTATTTACCTTACGCTTCGCTATCAGATCTATCGCAGTCACAGTTTTACCAAATGCAGTTGTAGCATTTAACACACCAGTATTATGAGACATCAAACTTGCGATGGCAGTATCTTGCTCCTCACGTAGTTCTCCTTTAAACTTTACCGAGATACATTTTCCCGGATTTGTCTCGTCTTTTGCACGATAACAGACATGGTTATTCATCAATAATTCCACGATGGCATCTTCACAACCACGAGGCAAAACTACATATTCTTCAGAAACATCAGCACATGAAATGATACGGGGAGTATTGTAGGTAGATAATCTCATCCCCTGTTTAGCATAAAACTCAGGATTCTTAAATGAAGCAATACGTTTGATATAGTTAAGCGCCTTTTTCGTCCAAAGACAAACAAGGAGGCGCAACAATCTTCTTTTCCTGAAATACAAGCTTAGGAGCTTTATTAGCAGAAATTACCTCTATATTTTTCGTTTCTTTATCGACTTCTAAAAGGTCTTTCACCAACCCATTCAATTTTGCATTCTCTTTGTGAAGCAGTTCGTTTTCAGCTACTAATTGTCTATTAGCGGCAAGCAACTCTCGATATGTAGGCGATTCATTCATAATTTATTAACATCCTAAATATCCTAATATATGTTTCCTCCCATAATTGCTCCCCCCTTCGAACAATCGATTATAGTAGCAATTGCCATGAGAAAATAATTAATGATATTTCTTCTGGCTATTACTCCTCATACCTATTTTTTAATAAATATTCAACAATTTCTTTATCTGCCGGTAGCCACATAACTTCATTAAGGGAGCTTAATACTAGCCACCGTGCAGATTTATGTTCACGAAGCTCTAATTCACCAGCTAAAATTGTACACAGATAGCAGTGCATAGTAAGATGAAAAGATGGATAGTCAAAATCAGTAGTACATACAAATCTATCAATACTAATGTCAATACCTAATTCTTCTTGAATTTCCCGTCTGAGTGCATTTTCATGGCTTTCGCCTTTCTCTATTTTACCACCAGGAAATTCCCACAAACCTTCAAACTCGCCATAACCACGTTGGGTTGCAAAGTATTTTTCATTATCATAGATTATAGCTGCTACAACTTCTATCTGTTTCATAGCTTATATTGCTTTAACATATTGTGCCATTGCTGGTTGTTGAAGTTTCCATGTGATATTCATAGGGAAATCATCATGAGAAGACATATACTCTACTAGACCAAAACAATGGAAAGGACAAGTATTACCATAACCATCCTTTTTCTCTTCACGAACAAAGAGGATTATTTTGTTTTGTGTATCAGCTTGCTTAGTATATCGCTGTCCTCCATTATTTTGATGAGAGTCTGTGTTTTGTGACTGCCAATGGAAATAGTGTTCATTAATGAGATAATCATTATACTGTGTTGAAGGAGAAAAATCCTTATCTGATTTGTTTAGCGTCACAAAAAGTAATGTAGCATTATGTTCGGACAAATTAAATACTCCCGTTACAGAACCTTGCATCTTGCGCGCTTCCGTTTGCCTACCGGCAAGCGTAAAAATTTCCTCACGGGTATAGCAACCGTATAATTCAAGTCCAGGCAAAACATCCTCTCCTAAAGGCATCGTTTTTAGTTGAAGATGCGCAAGCAAATAAGAAATAATTTCCGAAATCTCTTGCCTAAAATAGCTGTACATTTCCTTATGGATCAATTCAAGCGCTTCATAAATACTGGCAAAACCTGTTTTATCCAAACGATCCTGAAAAAGAGCGTAATATAGCATCAAAGCATACTTATAATTTTTAGTATCAAGATATTGCTTACTTCCATCGATAAAGAGTTCTATAAAATGAAGGAATGATGCAGTATTGTGGTGCAATAAGTTAGCCATCCCTTTCTCCAACCGTTTGGTTATAACATCGTCTTTGTACGCGATACGACCTGCAGCGCGCTTAAGCGATGTCCAGCAATTGTTACTTTGATAAAGAGTACGAATATCTTGTCCATTATTCTCTAAAAACTGAGAAATGGTAGGTATATTAGGGTAACTATTGATTTCTCTGATAATGCGATTCTTGTTATAAATAGCACTTTGGATATTATCAAGAATATATTGTCTTGCTTTCTTCTCCATCACGATACTGCAGCCTGATGGCAACAAAGTGAATCCATCTTTGATTTGCTTAACAATATTCTTTTCAGGATTGAGCATCAAAGCCCGGAAACGACTAGCAAAGTCATACTTACGATTAGATTGTGCTACGAAGTCAAGTACAGTGAGTTCCGTCTTACCTACAGAAAGGCGCAAACCACGTCCTAACTGTTGAAGAAAGATCGTTAAACTCTCTGTAGGACGTAGAAAAAGTACAGTATCCACTTCAGGAATATCTACACCTTCGTTGAAAATATCTACTACGCAGAGATAATGAATAGCTCCTTCACGCAGTTCTTTAGCAAGTTGCTTGCGTTTATCAGATGGTGTATCCGATGTTAAACTCTGAGCATTAAATCCATACAGACTCAACTGTTCTGCCATAAAATCGGCATGACGTTTATTCACACAGAAACAGAGTGCACGGCACATATATTCATTAGCGAGGTATTTATGCAACGCTTCAACAATATACCCAGCTCGTTCTTTGCTGCAAAGTTTATCCGCAAGACGCTCGATATTGTATTTTTGCCCATTCCAAAGAGCATCATCACTAAGATCAGTAGAATCTGTTACGCAAAGATATTGAAATGGTGTGAGCAATCCTGCTTGTAAAGCTTGTGGCAAGCGAATTTCTGCACTAATTCGTCCACCAAAATCTGGTCGAAGATCACGTCCATCCATACGCTCAGGTGTAGCAGTAAGTCCAATAAGGAGTTGCGGTACGAAGTGAGCAAACAATTTTCGGTAGCTTTCTGCCTGGCTGTGGTGAGCTTCGTCAATCACGATATAATCATAAAAATCAGCACCTAGTTTCTCAAAAAAATCTTCAAAACGGGAGTTTAACATAGAGATGGAAACAAACAAATTTTCGTATTCGCTTTCATCTTGTGGACGGCAATTGCCTACCCACAAAGTACCGAAATTTGCATCACCAAGCACACTACGATAAGTATTCAACGATTGGCGAAGAATTTCCTCCCGATGAGCTGTAAATAAAATACGGCTTCTGGAGTGTATACGACGAAATTCCTTATAGTCAAAAGCTGAAATCACTGTCTTTCCTGTACCAGTAGCCGCAACAACTAAATTTTTGAAATTCTTAAGCTCTTCACGTTCTACACGTAACTTGTCAAGAATTTGTTTTTGATGAGGAAGAAGAGTAAAATGTCGATATATCACTTCATTCGAAGTATCCCTAAAGATATTACGATGTATTTCTTTATTAAACTTTTCTATACCTCCAAGTCGGAAATCCTCAAAATTAGAACTATTCCAGTACATCTCAAATGTAGCAAGAGCAGTTTTTATTATATGTGGATTTTCAACACTTGTAACGCGTATATTCCATTCAAGACCTTCAGTTTGAGCAGATTTTGAAAGATTTGACGAACCGATATAAGCAGTATTCATACCGGAGTTACGCACAAAAATATATGATTTGGCATGTAGACGTTCAATATCTGTATTATAAGAAATACGTATTTCAGTATTAGGCAACGCAGCAAGCTGCTCTATTGCTTTAGCTTGTGTAGCTCCGCAATAAGTAGTTGTTATGATACGCAAACGATTTCCCTCTTTTTGGCAGAATTTAAGCAGATCATCGAGCAATATACGGACCCCTGATACTTTCAAGAAAGATACAATGAAATTTATCTCATTAGCACTTGCTATTTCACGACGTATTTCTTCTCCTAGAGGAAGCAAGCTACTACCGCCCGTAAACAGATTACTTACGCGAAAGCCAGAGATGGGACGAATAGTTTGTATGCGACTTTCTGCTTGTAATAGTGCTTGTTGTCTGCTCATTACCTCCGTTAACAATTTTGAAGGTTCAGCTATCTGAATTTCATCAATAATCCCAGCTTCTTTCAAGATATTATTTATAAGATTTACGCGATCTTCCTGATTTTCGATCTCCTCAAGTTTCTGGCGAATCACCTTCCCCAAATAATTGGCTAGTATTTGTGGAGACTCCGCCTCATCTATATTTTGTCGCATACAAACCATACCTTGCTGCTCAATTTCATGAATATGCTGCTTTGTTATCTGGTTGATAACATGTTCGTATATACCTTTCTTTAGCATATAAAAGATTTATTTAAATTGTTTTTCCTGCACTACCGAGACTTCCATAAAGCTCATCTCACCTTCAAAGACAAAAGTAAATATAAAAAGACAGAAAAGCTAATACAATTACTTTTTTCTGAATGCCAATAATACCCTGTTTTAAATAGATGAGTACATCCTTAAACAATAAGCCTATAAAATATTCAGCTAAAATAGCTGGGAGAAGATTAGGTCTATTTTAAATAGAACAGTATCTTTGTGCATCAATAAGTTTTTATGCTTTATACTCTAAAGCAAATCTTTTGACTTTACAGAATAAACAACATAATATGGCAACAATAGAAGAACTTACAGAAACCATTGTGAAATTCAGAGACGAACGGGACTGGGCCCAATTTCACAATGCTAAAGATTTATCATTGGCATTATCCATTGAAGCAGCAGAACTGAACCAACTCTTTCTCTGGAAATCACCGGAAGAGGCAAATGTTGAAAAAATAAAAGAAGAATTGGCAGATGTCCTCAATTACGCATTACTCATTGCTAATAAATATAATTTTGATGTTGCCCAAATCATACTGGACAAAATAGAGAAGAATGCGCAAAAGTATCCAGTTGAGAAAGCCAAAGGAACTGCTAAGAAATATAACGAATTATAACCAAACACGATGACCGGAAAAAGAGTATTATACCAAGAACCGCAGGCTACGTTTTTTCATGATGTAATGACCAATCTGTTTACAGACAAAATGACAAAGGCCGCCACCTATTATAACTTACACCCAAGCAATCCAGAACTAATGTCATGGGGAAATAATGCCCCTAAAATAAAAGACTTGCTTCAGTTGAGCGGAGTTACTGATACATATGTGACATTCGAGTACCTCGTTCCATACAACATGAAACGCATTGACTGCATCTTATATGGTAGGAACTCACAAAATCAGGGAAATGTAGTCCATATCGAATTAAAACAATGGGACAACAAGGGGGTTCGGGATACTGACTGCGAAGGAAACTTCAACGTCGACGACGAAGATTCAGACACCACATTCCAGGTACAGGCATACACAGGCGGAGGACACCGGCTGGTATCCCACCCTTCCCAACAAGTAAGAGGATACAATGATTATCTGACCGGATTCATCGAAGTATTGAGCAGCAAAGAACTTCATATCGAAGGACTCGCATACTGCTACAATTACCGCAAAAACAAAACACCCAATACCTTATTTGATGAGAAATACAGCGAACTCCTGCAAGCATACAAAACGTACGCCGGCGACGAAGTGCAGGAACTCGCCCAACACCTGCAGCAAGCATTAGGCAACGGTGATGGCGAAACGATCTTCCACAAAATGATCAGCAGCCCCATACGCCCTTCTAAAAAACTGCTGGAATCGGCAGCCAACCTGATTCACGAAGGCAATGTATCCGCATTCGCCCTAATCGAAGAGCAGATTATAGCGCGCAATGTCATTCTTGATAAAATCCGCAAAATCGGTAACAAGAAAAGTATCATTATCGTAAAAGGAGGACCGGGAACCGGAAAAACAGTGATTGCCTTACATATCCTGGCTCTATTGGCGGGAAACAAGAAAAGTTATAATATCCGTTATGCCACAAAATCAAAACCTTTACTGGAAGGGGTAAAAGACCGATTGCCGCGTGGCAGTAAGGCTAAACTGCTATTTTCAAATGTAACTCAGTTTATTCCGGCCAACTGCGAACCTAATAATATAGACGTATTGCTGGTCGACGAAGCCCATCGTATCTCTAATAGTGCAAACAACCAATACACGCCGACTGATAAACGAACCAATCTTACACAGATTCAAACAATCGTCCAAGCAGCCAAGATATCCGTATTCTTTATCGACGACAAACAAGCCATCCGAAGCGTCGAGATCGGATCTTCCCAACTCATTCGGGAATGTGCCAAAGAATACAATGCCGATATTGTAGAAGTCGAATTAAAATCCCAGTTCCGTTGCAATGGTTCGGACAACTATCTGGACTGGCTTGAACAAGTTATCTATAATGAACCTGTAAAATCATCCTTCAAAGAAGATGAATTTGACTTTAAAATATTCGACGATCCTCAAACACTGTATGATGAGATAAAGAGAAAAGACAGTATAGACGGACAAAGCGCACGCCTGACTGCAGGATTTTGCTGGCCATGGTCAAGTTCTCTGGATGAGAACGGAGATTTTGTAAAAGATGTTGCCATCGGGAACTTCGCAATGCCGTGGGAAACCAAAGATACTATTGCCAATATTCCCAAGGGATATGTCAAGTGGTATGAATGGGCATATAAACCCGAAGGCATCAAACAAGTCGGATGTATATATACGGCGCAAGGTTTTGAATTTGATTACATAGGTGTCATCATCGGTCCCGATTTACGGTATGACACAGAGCAACAATGTCTGATTACAGACATTAAAGAAATCAAAGATCCTATGTTAAAACGAAATGCGGCATATTTTGATAACTACGCCCGCAACATCTACCGTGTTTTAATGTCCAGAGGAATGAAAGGTTGCTATGTATATTGCTGTGATGAAAATTTAAAAGAATATTTGAGAGCTAAAATTAGAGATAGAAAATAAGAAAGTATGGCAGGCTGGCTGGAACTTGTTTCAAACAGGTTCCAAACAAAATAAAGCGTTTGTTTTCGGTATCATTTACAAAAAGCTGTCCTACAGACGACATCAGATACGAAGATAACCATTACCGTTATACACAATCAAAAAAACAAAGTATGTATCTTACAAGTATGACTCACGAGGAACTGTATGCCGAAGTGCATAAGGACCTCATCGAAATATCGACCCAAGCAAATATGTTCATGGATAAGGTTCGTAAGAAAACAAAGAACATGCTGCCATATCCTTTGGCGACCCAGCGTATAACCCTCACCACCACCCGAAGAAATGTGTGGACAGTGGTGGGAAAACACAATTCATATATGCAAGGCGTAGGATTTCAGGCTTACGCCCCCGTTATCGGCGCTTCAAGCAATGGCTATATCCAAATGTCGGGCTTCAAGCCCCGTGATATGGTGATGCATTACACAGCGCATTTCATGCAACGATATAAAGAACGTTACATCGACCATTATCAAATAGACCGCAAGGGAGAAAACTTATTCGAGTACTTTGTGTATAACAATCCGCAAGTCTTGTATACCCGCAAGAATAATGGCGGCTATTTCATCGTTTCCGACCATGGTATCGCTGTAGCCGATTTCAGCGACGGACTAAAACTCATGACCCATGTCACTTTTCTGGGAGATGATGAACTGACGCTAAAGAAACAGCTCATCTATGATGAGGAAATCAAAATCTACAAAGGGGCACTTGAGCTGAAACGGTTAAAATCAAGAAAACAAAAGGATGATCTCGTCACGATTTGGAATGTTGCCAAGAAGCATAATGCAGGTATTGAGATGGTAAAACGATGGTACCAATGGAATGGAGTAAAAGTGGATGAAGATTATCTTCAACAATGCATTGATCTCATTGAGAAATATAATGTCCAGTCACTCGATCAATTTGCGGAACTCATGTCCCGACAATAAAAAGGACCTTCATAAAATCTTTTTTATTAAAGATTATTACACCAACATATGCTAAAACCTCAGAACTATCGAGCACGAAGTTGCCAGAAAGCTACGGCAGCCGCAACGGCTACATTGAGCGAATCGACGCCGTGCGACATAGGAATACGGACTACGTAGTCAGCTTCGGCAATCGTTTCCGGCGAAAGTCCGTCCCCTTCGGTACCCATCACGATAGCCAATCTGGGTTCGGTTGCCAAGACAGGATCATCAATGGAAACAGAGTTATCCGTGAGTGCCATGGCAGCTGTACGGAAGCCCAACTTGCCCAAGTCGCTGAGAGAACCGTCCATCCAAGTCCATGGTACAAGGAAGACCGTTCCCATCGATACTCTGACTGCACGACGGTTCAACGGGTCACAAGAGTTACGCGTCAGTAGTACGGCATCAATTCCCAGGGCGGCTGCCGAACGGAAAATAGCACCGATGTTGGTTGTATCAACAACACCATCGATCACGACGATGCGCCGGGCTTCCCGACAGACTTCTGCCATACTGCGCACCGCAGGACGACGCATGGCACAAAGAACACCACGTGTCAGGACATAACCGGTCAATGTAGCAAGCAGTTCCCTGCTACCCGTATAGATAGGCACATTGCCACAACGTTCAATGATGTTGGAGGCATCGCCAGTGATATGTTTATGCTCACACAAAATGGCTAAAGGTTCATAACCGGCGTCCAGAGCTCTCTCTATGACCTTTGGACTTTCTACGATAAAAATACCCTTGTCAGGCTCGATACGATTGCGTAACTGAGCCTCGGTAAGAGTACAGAATATCTCAACTCCGGGATGAGACAAAGAGGATATTTCGACAACAGGCATATTCTTATTTATTACTTTCAGTTTGACATACAATCGCTACCTTGATGACGCCGTCCAGCTTGTTTTCAAAGATACGATATGCCTCCTCAATCTCGTTCAGCGAACAGCGATGGGTAATAAGAGGAGTGGTATCAATCTTTCCCTCTTCAATCAGACTGAGGATCTCAGCACAGTCACAGCCGTCTACACCTCCTGTTTTGAAAGTCAAATTCTTGCCATACATCTCAGGCAAAGGAAAAAGCAGAGGTTTGTCATAAAGAGCCACAATCGTGACTATCGCATTGGGACGGGCACAGTCCCACGCCATCCGGAAACTATCTTCGGTCCCCGCCACTTCCAGAACAACATCAGCTCCACCGTGATCACTGTTTTGGAGTACAAACTCCTTGCAGTTCTCAGGTGTCGTTATCAGTACATCGGGATAATGTTCACGGACAAACCGAATCCTTTCAGGGGACTTTTCACAGACAATGATACGCTTCGGATTCTTCAGCATCGAGCAGAGCAAAGTACAAATTCCGGTAGGTCCGGCACCAATGAGGAGGACAGTATCTTTCTCCGTAATCTCCGAGATACGAGTTGCCCAGAAGCCTGTGGCAAGGACATCACCGACAAAAAGAGCCTGTTCATCACTGACTGTATCGGGAATACGGTTCAGTCCCTGATCGGCATAAGGTACTCTGACATATTCCGCCTGTCCGCCGTCGATACGACAGCCTAAAGCCCAGCCACCGTTGGGGTCGGTACAGTTGTTGACATATCCGTGACGACAAAAGAAACACTCTCCACAAAAGGTCTCGACATTCACGGTTACTCTGTCGCCGGGTCTGACTGATGTAACTTCAGCTCCCACCTCTTCCACGACACCTACCATCTCGTGTCCAACCGTTATTCCGGGTACTGCACGCGGCACACTACCGTGTTTGATATGCAGGTCACTGGTACAGATACTGCCAAGAGTCACACGCACGATTGCATCCCGTGCATCCGTAATTTTCGGTTCCGGTTTTTCTCGCAATTCAAATTTTCCGTGTTCAATATATGTGTATGCAAGCATAATCTCTTCTTTATTTAATGAATAGATCCATTGCAAAGATAGTGATTTCAAAAAGAAATCGCATAGAACAATGGTATTAGCTTATCAATCATTTCTCATTCTTGAAAGAAAGCCTTACATTTGTAGAGAATACAAAACTTGTATCCCTTGCTATCATAAATAAAACAAAGTCAACAAATGAAAGAAGAACCCGACAGTCTGTCTGTCCCTTACAATTTTGCCCGTTGCTTCAACGACCAATGTCCACAAGCCTCCAAATGCCTACGCCACATAGCTGCACAATATAACGGAGCCGACTATCTTTATATCACCAGCGTTAATCCGACACGCTATCCTGCGGACGGGAATCAATGCGAATGTTTTAAAACGGCTGTAAAAGTTCATGTAACATGGGGACTTAAACGGTTGCTTGACAGGATTCCTTATGAAGACGCAGTCAGTATCCGATCACAGTTGGTGGGACACTATGGGAAAACAGGATATTACCGACTCTATCGTGGAGAACGAGGCCTTATGCCCAAAGATCAAGCTTATATAAAACAATTGTTTCGTAACAAAGGAATAAAAGAAGAGCCTGCTTACCAACGCTACACAGAAGAATATATATGGTAAGTTGCTGTCATCTGTCACCAAACGGGACATAACAGACTCATTATGAACGAATCAGCCCGTGACAGCAGGAGGTGATTGCATTGTGACAGCATTTTTGCCGTCACAATGCAATCACACATTTATTATTTGTTCCCGCTACCCGGTCACTAACTTTACGACATGGTAAAGCGTACCGCTACGTACATGTTTGGAGGGGATTTCCTGCTTTTTCAGTATTCTTCCAAATGAATTGACCCTTTTCACGGACATCGGTATCGAACTATTTCTCTGAATATCTTCCATAATCCCCGCCGGAGACAACCACTCCCCTTCTTCAGGCTGTGCAGCACGAAAATACCGGAAAAACAGCTGTTCTTCCGGAGGAACTTGCTCAAATTCACGATTGTTTTCCATCATAATCTTTTCATCCTCCTGGTCGAACCAATAGCGTTCGCCATGTTCCAATTCATACATGGCTTGCGCGTAAAGCTGCTCATAATCTATCGGACGATTCGTGTCAATCACTCCCGTCACTTCGATACAGATGAAACGACGGCTACCGGAAGGATCGGTCAACAGGTCTTTTTGATTACTCGTAGCGATAAATGAAGCATACCGGCGCATTTCGAGCACGGCACTGGCATGAGGTTTCCGCATATTTACCACAGGCTTTTGCAGAATATGTTTCAAGAAGCCCTGTTGTGTCGAACTGACCTGATCAAATTCATCAATATTGATGAGCGCAAAACGATTGAGATAAAGTTCCGCATCTTTCTTTCGCGAGAAATCAATGCTGTCAGTATAATAGGAGCGTTCCGAAGGTGGCATTATACTCCGGCAAAAGGTAGATTTTCGCGTCCCTTGCGCCCCGACCAGCAATGGCGAAACACTGTTCGCGTATTTTTTATCATACCCTCTCCAATGAGAAACCATATTGAGAAACCAGCGGTAAAACAAGTCTGTCCAATACGGATTCCGGCAAGGAACGGTAGCTGCCAATTCACGGATACGGTCTTTACCGTCCCATCCGGGAAGTCGATAGAGAAAATCCTCCAACGGATTGAATACAGGCACGCGATTTGAATAGATATACCGGCTGATATCTCTGTCCCACAGTGGAATACCCTCCATTTGTGCATCCAGGGCAATGCTATTCAGCGCCCGTTTGTCGAGAGGATTGAAACGAAAACGGAAAGAAAGCCTTTCCCGATATTCCACCTCGGCGATTTGTGTGTTATAGCGAAATTCATAACGGCGTTTCATGAATTCTTCGGTCTGTAAGGCTAGCTGTTGCTCTTTGCTCAGACTAATATTCTTGCCGAAACCTTTACATTCGAGATATACGTTGCCAATCATCTCCCGGATCAGCACTTCTTGTTTATACATATAGAAATGAAAAACGGTACGTTTCACGACTTCTTCCTGAGGCAATCCCGAAGCAAAACAATTTTTGGCCAATTGTACGACCAATGGTTGCCATTTATCTTCCCGTAATTGGAGGCCTGCTTCGCTAAGATCTGTATAAGCTTTCCGAAAAGCTGCTTCAAAAAGCATCAAAAAAGCATTTTCTGCATCATATCCCGGCACGGCACGAGTCAACGGAGACTTCTCTGCCTGCACTGCCTCCCGGAAAGTCGTCTCTTCGGGCATCGCTGTGGGCTGCGAGAGATAAAATTGCACGGAATTCGGACGATACATAATATCCGGATCATAAGACAATCGCGAATATTGCTCCAAAGTCGGCTCTTTGGGAAGTATATCGAACGGGATTTGGGGCTGATAACATTTCACGGCCAGCCGATAGGCGTGAGCGTGAAACAGTTCCGCCTCTTCCCGTGTTTTGGGCAGTGAGTTATCCGGACGAGTAAAAGTGGTCCATATCTTCACCGTTTTTCCACTCGAACCCATAAAAGCGCAACGGGTCTGCGGTTGTTCACTCGCTTTTTGTTTCACCAGAGCTATCTCCGATTTATTGGACAGGGGACCGACAGTCAGTTCAATAATACCATTGTACGCTTTCATCTGCTTCTGCCCGTTTACTTTTCTAAATTCTGCGGCAGGAATTATCTCGGGAAGCTTGTCGGCAAACATACACCGATCATCTGGAAGCATATATCTTAATTCTTCTCTGAAAGTGGAAACCGGACGGGATTTTATCTCTGTTTTTACTTTGTTTACCAATTTTTCAAGATCCATTACGCTGAGCGCTGTTGTATCTCCATTTTTACGGAATTGGGTAATTTTCATTTATATAATAATAGGTTGTTTGTGTCAGCGTCTTCGTGTCGTTGAGACTGCTAAATTACTCATTATATCCGGGACCGACAAGAAAAAACGAAAGTTTAATATAGAAAAGGCTGACCCTAAAGAAGCAATCTAAGCTGGGTCATGATAAGGTTATAGCACTGAATTAGTTTCGTCGCCTTGAAACCATAGTTTCAGCGAAGAGAAACCATAGTTTCAAAGGCTTGAAACTTTAGTTCCAACAGCTTGGAATCATTAGTTTCAAGCGTTTGGAACTATGGTTTCAAGCATTGGGAACTTTAGTTTCAAACTGCAAAACAAACTGTTTCTTACAGTAGAAAAGATAGTTACATACCGTGATGAAATCAACGACTTCACAACATATCCCGAATCACAAATACAAGGGTGACAGCATAATTGCCATCACAGTGCTGTCACCCACTGCTGTCACATCATTAACTATTTATAATCTGATAGTTAGAATGAAATCGGTGACAGATGACAGATATATTCTTCTTTTTAATTTATAGGGAGTGACAGCCAGACGGATGCAAAGTTATAAGACTTTAAAATTTTTCGTGTGTTCAACCATTTTCCGCCATCGCATTATATTCTGCAATTTTCTCTTTGCAAAGACGTTCAGTCATATCTTTCAAAATTTCAACACGCGCAATAAGATATTCCAGCTGCTCGCTTGTGATTTTGTAATCTTTGTTATAGCGGGCTTCGATATAGGCTCGGCATAATAGATTAAAACACTCTTTTTCGCCATCCGTATTTTGAGGAAAAACCGTTACTAGTTCCATCGAAAAGCGCTTTACCATTCCACCAAGGTCTTGAAGTCTGTGACTTTTCGGACGGTAATTCGTAAAAACCATCAATATAGTATTATAAAGTTTCTCACATGCTTGATGAAGCAGAAAAGCAAAAATCTTATTCCGCTGATCATTATGCAATGATAGTTTCACTAAATCAAGAAAACCACAAGCATAAGGATAAAGCTCAACCTATTAATGTCATACAGTATCTCGAAATAATCTTGTGAGTCAGGAC
>OOCP01002158.1_pt1 | contig 17339 bp, 16 predicted proteins | sample 1671511 | NCBI WGS metagenome assembly OOCP01 (sample SAMN06348164, study PRJEB24527) | human gut metagenome | biome: human gut; feature: ankylosing spondylitis patient; material: feces | host: Homo sapiens | place: China | collected 2015-10 | reverse complement strand
CGGAGTGAATACTTGATGTATTCACGAGCATTTTTGTGAAATATGACGGGAAATTTGCAAGCAGATGACGTGCAAAGTCGCCAGACGCTCTTTGTGCGGTATTGCCTAAGGCAAAACGCCTGCGGAACCATTGCGTTTCGCGGGCGTTTTTAGTTGCGTTTCAAATCGGTGATGAGAGCTTGCAGGTGCAGGATCTGTTCGGCAGACAGACCGCTTACATCTAACGTTTGCTGGTTTTCCAGCCCGAGCAGATAATCGGCACTGACCGAAAACGTCTTGGAAATCCGAATCAGCATGTCGATCGACGGCATGATGTTGTTGTTTTCCCAGTTGCTGATGCATTGCTTCGTGACATTCAGGCGTTTGCCGAATTCCACTTGGTTGATGCCCAGCGAATGACGGAGCTCTCTGATGCGTTCGTCAAACATGACAATACCTCCTAGTAAAATTTCTAAATACTATTATATAAAAATTGCTTGACAATATTGAAATACTGTGGTATACTGATATTGGACAACGGTGCAGATCGCACTGGAAAAAAGGAGGAATTTGTCATGAAAAAGAAACGTTCTCTTTGCGCCGCCCTGCTGGCGGGGCTGATGGTGACGGCGGTATGCCTCACCGGCTGCGGTCAGAAGACTGCCGGCAACGGCAGCTCCGGCGTCGACAGCGACAAGGTCTATCAGGTGGGCGTGTGTCAGCTGACCCAGCACGATGCGCTGGACGCCGCTACACAGGGCTTCGTGGATGCCTTGAATACCATTCTGGGGAGTGAGCACGTCAACATCGACGTGCAGGTGGCCTCCGGCGACAGCACCACCTGCACCCCCATCGTCAACTCCTTCGTCAACAAGAAGGTAGACCTCATCATGGCCAACGCCACCCCGGCCCTGCAGGCGGCCTATAACGCCACCACCTCCATTCCCATTCTCGGCACCTCCGTTACGGAGTACGGCGTGGCACTGGGACTCTCCGACTTCAGCGGCACTGTGGGCGGCAACATCAGCGGCACCTCCGATCTGGCGCCTCTGACGGAGCAGGCGGACATGATCCTGGAGCTGGTGCCGCAGGTCAAGACTGTGGGACTGCTATACTGCTCCGCCGAGCCCAACTCCGAATATCAGGTGAAGGTGGTGGAGGACTACCTCTCCAATAAGGGCATCACCTGCACCCGCTACTCCTTCAGCGACAGCAATGACGTGGCCGCCGTCACCACCAAGGCCGCCGCCGACAGCGACGTCATCTACATCCCCACCGACAACACCGCCGCCTCCTGCACTGAGACCATCGGCAGCATCGTCCGCTCCGCCAAGACCCCCGTTGTGGCCGGTGAGCAGGGCATCTGCGTCGGCTGCGGCATTGCCACCCTCTCCATCAGCTACTACGATCTGGGCTACAAGACCGGCGAAATGGCCGCTCAGATCCTCAAGGGCGAGGCGGATATCTCCCAGATGCCCATTGAATACGCCGATGCCTCCAAGCTCTACAACGCCGATATGTGCCAGGAGCTGGGCATCACCGTACCGGAGGGCTACACCGCTCTGGAGGGCTGAAGCACTCCCTGAGAAAACAGGAATCGGAAAAGGAAGGAAACATGAATATGATCGATCTGCTGAGTTCCCTGCCGGGCGCCGTAGCCCAGGGCCTCATCTGGGGCATAATGGCGGTGGGCGTTTACATCACCTATAAGCTGCTGGACATCGCCGATCTGACGGTGGACGGCTCCATCTGTACCGGTGCGGCGGTCTGCACCATGATGCTGCTGAGCGGCCGGAGCCTGTGGCTGGCGATGCTGTGCGCCGTGGCGGCGGGCCTGCTGGCCGGGGTCGTGACGGGCCTGCTGCATATCTGGCTGGGCATCCCCCCCATTCTGGCAGGCATCCTGACCCAGATGACCCTGTGGTCCGTGAACCTGAAGATCATGGGCAAGGCCAATCAGGGCCTGTCCGTCCGGGACAACCACGTCCTTCTCAGCCAGATGGACGTCCCCGGTGCGCTGGTGGTGCTGGCCATTGCCGCCGTGCTGGTGGTGGCGGTGCTGTACCTGTTCTTCGGCACGGAGCTGGGCTGCGGCATCCGGGCCACCGGCTGCAACCCCGTCATGAGCCGGGCGCAGGGCATCAACACCGATCTCAGCAAGGTCATCGGGCTGTCCCTCTCCAACGGGCTGGTGGCCCTGTCCGGGGCGCTGCTGTGCCAGTATCAGGGCTATGCCGACATCAACATGGGCCGGGGCGCCGTGGTCATCGGTCTGGCAGCCGTGGTCATCGGGGAGGCAGTGGTCAAGCACATCTCCCCCAACTTCGCCGTCCGGCTCACCGGTGTGCTGGTGGGCGCCGTCATCTACTATCTGGTGTATCAGGTCATCATCTTCGTAGGCTTCGACACCGATCTGCTGAAAATGTTCTCGGCGCTGGTGGTGGCCGCCTTTTTGGGCGTGCCGTATGTGAAGAAGCAGTTGGCCCGGAAGCACCATGTCAAAGGAGGGATCCGTCATGCTTGAAATGCGCCATGTGACCAAGATCTTCAATCCCGGTACCGTGGATGAGAAGATCGCCCTCAACGATCTGTCCTTCACCCTCAACGACGGGGACTTCGTCACCGTCATCGGCGGCAACGGCGCCGGAAAGAGCACCATGCAGAACGCCATCTGCGGCACGTGGCTGCCGGATGCGGGGGAGATCCTTCTGGACGGGATCGACCTCTCCTCCCTGTCGGAGCATCAGCGGGCCAAGTATCTGGGCCGGGTGTATCAGGATCCCATGACCGGCACCGCCGCCGGGATGCAGATCGAGGAGAATCTGGCTTTGGCGGCCCGCCGGGGTCTGCGGCGCACTCTGCGGCCCGGCATCCGCAAAGCGGAACGGGAGGAGTACCGGCAGCGGCTTCAGGAGCTGGGGCTGGGGCTGGACACCCGTCTTTCGGCCAAGGTAGGCACCCTCTCCGGCGGCCAGCGGCAGGCGCTGACGCTCCTGATGGCCACCCTCCGCAAGCCGAAGCTGCTGCTGCTGGACGAGCATACGGCGGCGTTGGACCCCAAAACCGCCGCCAAGGTCATGGAGCTGACGGAGCGGATGGTGACGGAGGAGAAGCTCTCCACCCTGATGATCACCCACAATATGCGGGACGCCATCCGCTACGGAAACCGCCTTATCATGCTCCACGCCGGGCGCATCATTCTGGATATCTCCGGTCAGGAGAAGAAGGATCTCACCGTGCCGGAGCTGCTGGAGATGTTCGCCCGTGCCAGCGGCGACGAGTTCTCCGGCGACCGGGCCATTCTGGCATAAAGCCGCTTTCCTTACCCTCTACTTCTTCCGGCACTGCCGGGAGACTTCCTTCCTTTATTACCCAGCAAGGCCCCGCCGAAACCGGCGGGGCCTTGCTGGGTATTTTCGTTCATAAAAAGGGTGAGGGCGTGGTTTTACCACGTCCTCGCCCGGCGTGCTTGCTCTCAGGTGCGCTTTTGCAGCTTTGTCAGCATCCGTTCAAACTCCTCCGGCCGGGGGCAGGTGAGCTCCACTGGGCAGCCGGTACGGGGATGGAGAAAGCGCAGGCCCGTGGCGTGGAGACACTGGCCCGTCAGACCCGGCACAGGCTTCCTATTGCCGTACACGGTGTCCCCCAGAATGGGATGGCCGATATAAGCCAGATGGACCCGGATCTGGTGGGTACGGCCCGTCTCCAGTCGGCAGCGCAGGTGGGTGACACCGGGATACCGGGCCAGCACCTCCCAATGGGTGACGGCGGGGCGTCCTTCGGCCACCACCGCCATCTTCTTGCGGTCGCTGCGGCTGCGGCCGATGGGGGCGTCCACGGTGCCGCTGTCCTGCCGGAAGTTCCCCACCGCCAAACACTCATAGGTACGGGCCAGCGTATGATCCGCCAGCTGAGCCGCCAGTGCCAGATGGGCGGCGTCGTTTTTGGCGGCGATGATCAGGCCGCTGGTGTCCCGGTCGATGCGGTGGACGATGCCGGGGCGCTTCTCGCCGCCGATGCCGGAGAGGGAGTCCCCGCAGTGGTGCAGCAGGGCGTTGACCAGCGTGCCGTCCGGATGGCCCGGCGCCGGATGCACCACCATGCCCACGGGCTTATTCACCACGATGACGTCCTCGTCCTCGTAGACCACGTCCAGCGGGATATCCTGCGGGACGGCCTCCGGCTCCTCAGCCTCCGGCAGAATCACGCACAGCTCCTCCCCACCGGCAATGCGGTAGCTTTTGCCGGGGACGGCGCCATCACAGGTGACGCAGCCCTCCGCCAGCAGCCTTGCGGCGGCGGAGCGGGTCAGGCCCTCCACCCGCCGGGACAGGAAGCTGTCCAGCCGGGTGCCGGTATCCTCCTCAAGAGGGGTCAGACGGATCGTGTGCATGGTCAGGCTCCTTCTTTTTCTTGTCGTACTTGTCGTAGAGGAACAGGTAGTATATCCCGCCCAGAATGGCTCCCGCCACCACGCAGCAATCCGCCAGATTGAACACCGGGTAGCTGAACAGCTGCAGATCGAACATATCCACCACGTAGCCGTGGACGATGCGGTCGATGATGTTGCCGATGCCCCCTGACAGGATCAGGGTGCAGGCGGTAACGCCCGTCCAGTGACGCACCACCTTTTTGAGGAGCAGCAGCGCCACCACCGCCAGCAGCACCGCCGTGAACACCACCAGCAGCACCGTCCGGCCGGAGAAGCTGGACCATGCCGCCCCGTAGTTATGCAGCCGGGTCAGCTGCATGAAGCCCGGCAGGAACGGCGCCGACTCCCCCACGGCCAAGTGGGTCACCACCCAATATTTCAGTATCTGGTCGCCGGCCAGCAGCACGGCGCCAAGGATCGCATACCACATAATGTACTCCTTCTGCACATGGATTTTGGCTATGGGTTTATTGTACCCTATCGGCGGCGGGTTTGCAACCGCCGACTTGTAAACACTATGCAGGAGATGCCACTGATTTTTAACCGCACTGTCACCGGTTTGTAAATGTTTTTCATCATTTCGTGATGAATCTGTCCAGAAAATTCGGTATGATAAAGTCGTAAAGCAAACCAATGTGCATCCGGAAGAAAGGAGCTGCCATGAAAAGGCTTTGTGCGATCCTGCTGGGACTGATGATGCTGGCGGGCCTGTGTGCCTGCGGACGGAGAACCTCTCCCGCACCTGCTCCCAAAACGCCGGAGCCTGTCACGGTCATCACTCCGGCGCAGCCCACCCCTTCGGAGGCGGTTCCCGTTTCCTCCCCCGACGGCACCACGCCTCTGACGGCGGCGGAGCTGGACTGGTTCGGCCGGTGCTTCTTCAACGTGGTCCCCGGCTGGGGCCCCAACCGGTTTCTGACCTGTGCCTATGACCGGCCGGAGGACATGGATCTGGCGGCGGTGCTGGCCTGCGGGCCGGAGGGCAGCTGGAATGTCACCTCTCAGGAGCGGGACATGATCGCCGCCGGGGAGACAGACAACGTCGTCCGTATCCCGCTGGAGCAGGCACAGGAGCTGATGCTGCGCTACACGGGGCTGGCCCTGTCCGACACACAGGGCGTGGGGCTGGATAGCCTGCGCTACCTCTCGGAATACAATGCCTACTACCGGGTGGGCGACGAGGCGGAGGCTGCCTACTGCCGCATCCTCTCCGGATGGCACACGGCGGACGGGCTGACGGTATTGCAGTATGACGGCGGCACCGTGACCCTGCGGCAGCTGGATGGCCGGTGGGTATTCGTATCCAATGTACTGGGCCGCAGCGCATAAAAAGGTCTTACTCTTTCCTCTCATTCTCTCAATAGGCGGAAGCAGCCGGACGGGAGCCCGTCCGGCTGCTTCCGTTATTTTTGCTATTCCCCGGCTCCGTTTATTTTTTCTGCTCCCCGGCCTCGCAGTAAAACAGGATCTCCGCCCTCTGCAAGGAGCGGCAGTTTTTTGGATTTTTTCGTCGGGATTTCTTGTGCCGGGGGGAGAAATATGGTATACTAACGTGATAAATATGGAAGATAGTGCCCCGGCATCCCACCGGGGCGGGGAGGTACCCATTGGATAGAAAAACAGTTCTTCTGGACGGAGCGCAGCTGGAGCGGCAGCGGGAGTATACCCGCCAGCTGGCGGCCCTCCATCAGCAGCGGGGCAAGCCCGTCTATGCGCTGGTGGACACCTTCGGCTGCCAGCAGAATGTGGCCGACAGCCAGCACATTCTGGGTATGCTGCGGGACATGGGCTGCCAGTTCACCGACGACGCCGCTCAGGCGGACATCGTGGTGCTGAACACCTGTGCCATCCGGGATCACGCCGAAAAGCGGGTCTACGGCAATCTGGGGGCGTTGACCCACACGAAAAAGCAGAACCCGGAGCAGGTCATCTGCCTGTGCGGATGCATGGCCCAGCGGCCGGAAGTGGCGGAGAAGGTGCGCCAGAGCTATCGCCACGTGGATCTGGTGTTCGGGCCGCAGGCGCTGTGGAAGTTCCCGGAGCTTCTGTACCGGGTCTACACCCGGCGGGGGCGTGTGTTCTCCGTGGAGGATGAACACGGCACCATCGCCGAGGGGATGCCCGTGGTGCGGGAGGGCAACGTCCGGGCGTGGGTGTCTATCATGTACGGGTGCAACAACTTCTGCTCATACTGCATCGTCCCCTACGTCCGGGGCCGGGAGCGCAGCCGGGAGCCCCAGTGCATCATCGACGACGTGCGGCAGCTGGCCGCCGAGGGGTATAAGGAGATCACTCTGCTGGGGCAGAACGTCAACTCCTACGGCAAGGATCTGGAGACGCCGTGGGACTTTGCCGACCTGCTGCGGGAACTGGACAAGATCGAGGGAGACTATCTGATCCGGTTCATGTCCTCCCAGCCCAAGGACGCCACCCCCAAGCTGTTTGACACCATGGCCCGGAGCAGGCACGTGGCCCACCAGCTGCACCTGCCGGTGCAGTCCGGCTGCGACCGGGTGCTGCGGGCCATGAACCGGCCCTATGACCGGGCCAAGTATCTGGAGCTCATCACCTACGCCCGGAAGGTCATGCCCGATCTGGTGCTGACCTCGGACGTCATTATCGGCTTCCCCGGCGAGACGGAGGCGGAGGCCATGGAGACGGTGGAGCTGGTGCGGCAGGTGGAATTCGACGCCCTGTTCACCTTCATCTTCTCTCCCCGGCCCGGTACGCCGGCGGCCAAAATGGACGATCCCGTCCCCCGCAGCGAGAAGCAGAAGTGGTTCGACACCCTTTGCGCCGTGCAGAACGATATCTCCGCCCGGCTCCACGCCCGATATGTGGGCCAGACCCTGCGTGTGCTGGTGGATGGCCGCACCGACGACGCGCGCTGGCCCCTATCCGCCCGGACGGCGGGAGGACGGCTGGTACATCTGGTGGGCGACGAGGACGCTCTGGGCCAGTACCGGCAGGTACGCATCACCGACAGCAACACCTGGGCGCTGTTCGGGGAAATGGTATGACCCTCCCTCAGTAAATGGGCGGGTGGAAGAGTTTTCCACCTGTCAGCCCGGAGTTTTGCACTTTTCAACAGGTTTTTCCACCAAATTCGATCGCTTTCACTTATTTCTGACAGAAAGAGGTATGAGGGTATGGCAGAAATGACGCCCATGATGCGCCAATATATGGAAATCAAGGAGCAAAACAAGGACTCCATCCTGTTCTTTCGGCTGGGGGATTTTTACGAGATGTTCGGGGACGATGCCCGGAAGGCATCCCGTGAGCTGGATCTGACCCTCACCACACGGGATAAGGACAAGAACAAGTCCTTCGAGGAGAAGATCCCCATGTGCGGCATCCCGTACCACGCCTCCGACGCCTACATCGCCCGGCTCATCGCCAAGGGCTACAAGGTGGCTATCTGTGAGCAGACGGAGGATCCTGCCGCCGCCAAGGGGCTGGTGGAGCGGGACATCGTCCGCATTGTGACGCCGGGTACCGTCATCGACTCCGCCTGCCTGGAGGAGGGGCGCAGCAACTTCTGCGCCGGAATCTATCTGGACGGCGACTACGCCGGGTTCAGCGTGTGCGATATCTCCACGGGGCAGACCCATGTGACGGCCTTCTCCGGGCCGGATCGGGAGGCCCACCTGCAAAATGAGCTGGGGCGCTTCGCCCCGGCGGAGGCGGTGCTGAATCCCGGCGCCGCCGAGGATACGGCCCTGCGGGCGCTGCTGGAGGACAAGCTCCGGTGCCACGTGGAGCGCCTGCCCGCCGGGCGATTCCAGCTGCCCGCCGCCGAAAAGCGCATCCGCCAGCAGTTCGGGGACGACGCCGCCCAGCGGCTGCCCCGTGACAATCCGGCGGCTATGCTGGCGCTGGGTGCTCTGCTGGACTATCTGCACGATACCCAGAAAACGGACCTGAACCATGTAGACCGGCTGGACTACTACCGGCAGGGGCAGTTCATGGAGCTGGATCTGACGGCCCGGCGGAATCTGGAGCTGACGGAAACTCTGCGGGGCAAGGAGAAAAAGGGCAGCCTTCTGTGGGTGCTGGACAAGACCAAGACCGCCATGGGCGCACGGCTGCTGCGAAGCTGGCTGGAGCGGCCCCTGCTGTCCGTCTCCGCCATTGCACGGCGCAACGACGCCGTGGCGGCGCTGGTGAAGCACACCGTGCAGCGGGAGGAGCTGATCCTGGCCCTCACCGGCATCGGGGACATGGAGCGTCTTATGGGCCGCATCGTCTACGGCAGTGCCGGAGGCCGGGACATGGTGTCCCTGAAAAACGCCATGGATCATCTGCCTGCCATCCGGCAGCAGCTGGCCGCCTTCGAGGGCGGACATCTGCGGGAGCTGGGCGACCGTCTGGATCCGCTGGAGGATCTGGCGGAGGTCATCGGCAGGACCTTGCAGGACGATCCCCCCTTCTCCGTGCGGGAGGGCGAGTTTATCCGGGACGGCTTTGACCCGGAGGTAGACCGGCTGCGTGGCATCCTCCACGGCGGCAAGGGCATCATCGCCTCCATGGAGGCCGCCGAGAAAGAGAAGACCGGCATCCGCACCCTGAAGATTGGCTATAACAAGGTATTCGGCTACTACATCGAGGTCTCCAACTCCTTCAAGGAGCTGGTGCCGGAGACATACATCCGCAAGCAGACGCTGGTCAACGGCGAGCGCTACATCACACAGGAGCTGAAGGATCTGGAGCACGATATTCTCTCTGCCTCCGACCGGGATGCGGCGCTGGAATATGAGCTGTTCACCCGGCTGCGCCAGACTCTGTGCGACGCCGTGACCCGGGTGCAGGGGGCCGCCGCCGTAGTGGCGGAGCTGGACTGCCTGTGCTCGCTGGCGGCGGTGGCGGTGAAGAACAACTACTGCTGCCCGGTGGTGGACGAGTCCGGGGTCATTGAAATTCACGACGGCCGCCACCCGGTGGTGGAGTGTATGCGCCCCGACGCCATGTTCGTCCCCAACGACACCTACATGGGGGAGAAAGAGAACCGGGCCGCCATCATCACCGGCCCCAACATGGCGGGTAAGTCCACCTATATGCGGCAGGTGGCCCTGATGGTGCTCATGGCCCAGATCGGCTCCTTCGTACCGGCCAAGGCCGCCCGCATCGGCATCGTGGACCGCATTTTCACCCGCATCGGCGCCTCCGACGACCTGTCGGCGGGGCAGTCCACCTTTATGGTGGAGATGACGGAGGTCAGCGATATCCTCCGCTGCGCCACCTCCCGAAGTCTTTTGATCCTGGATGAGATCGGTCGAGGCACCTCCACCTTCGACGGCATGAGCATCGCACGGGCGGTGCTGGAATACTGTGCCGATCCCAAGAAGCTGGGGGCCAAGACCCTGTTCGCCACCCACTACCACGAGCTGACCGCCATGGAGGGGACCCTCCCCGGCGTGAAGAACTATAACATCGCCGTCAAGACCCGTGGGGAGGATATCATCTTCCTGCGGAAGATCATCCCCGGCGGCGCAGATCGCAGCTACGGCATCGAGGTGGCCCGTCTGGCGGGCCTGCCGTCCACGGTAGTCAATCGGGCCAAGAAGATCCTCCGCCAACTGGAGGAAGAAGCCGGGCGACCCGCCCCGGCGGTGCAGGCGCAGGAGGATCAGGTATCCCTGACGGCCCTGTCGGAGGGGGAGGTCATCGACCAGCTGCGCCGGGCGCAGGTGGATACCCTCAGCCCGCTGGAGGCTCTGAATCTGCTGTACGAGGTGAAAAAGAAGCTGAACTGACGGGGCGAAGCCCCGTCCACGGGCCTCTATGAAAGGAGCGTTCTATGCCTGATATTCAATGCCTGCCCAGCCACGTGGCGGACCTCATTGCCGCCGGCGAGGTGGTGGAGCGGCCCGCCAGTGTGGCCAAGGAGCTGCTGGAGAACGCCATCGACGCCGGGTCCTCCGCCATTGTGGTGGAGATCCAGCACGGCGGTCTGACCTATCTGCGAATCGCTGACAACGGCTGCGGCATTGAGGCCGAACAGCTGCCCACGGCCTTTTTGCGCCATGCCACCAGCAAGCTGCGGACGGCGGCAGATCTGGCCGCCATCGGTACGCTGGGCTTCCGGGGCGAGGCGCTGGCCGCCATCTCCGCCGTATCACGGGTGGATATCTTCTCCCGGCGGACGGGGGCGGAGACGGGGGCCTCCCTGCATCTGGAGGGGGGCGTCCCCGGTCAGGTGGAGGAGGTGGGCTGCCCGGAGGGTACCACCATCTGCGTCCGGGACCTGTTTTACAACACCCCCGCCCGAATGAAATTCATGAAGAAGGATTCTGCCGAGGGAGCCGCCGTCAGCGGCATCGTGCAGCATCTGGCCCTGAGCCACCCGGAAATCTCCTTCAAGCTCATCCGGGATGGTGTGGAGCTGCTGCACACCCCCGGCGACGGAGATCTGCAGTCGGCGGTGTACGCCGCCATGGGGCGGGATTTCGCCATGGGACTGCTGCCCATCAGCGGATGCAGCGGAGATATCTCCGTGGAGGGATTTGTCACCAAGCCCCTCAACGGCCACGGCACCCGTGGCCGCCAGCTGTTCTTCGTCAACGGCCGGTTCATCAAGAGCCAACTGCTGACGGCGGCGCTGGAGGAGGCCTACCGCAACCAGTTGCTGAAGGGGAAGTTCCCCGGCTGCGTGCTGCGGCTCACTATGCCCGCCGACCGGTTGGATGTCAATGTCCACCCCGCCAAGACGGTGGTGAAATTCGTCAACGACAAGGAGGCCTTCAACGCCGTGTATTACACGGTGCTGGACGCCCTGAATACCCCCGCTCCGCAGCCCAAAAAGCCCCGGCAGGAGTCCTTTTACCAGACCATGACGGTGCAGCAGTACCGGGAGCGGGTGCCGCAGCCGGAGGAGAAGAAGCCTCTGGGCTCCTACACCGTCCGGCCCGCCGCACCGGCCTCCCAGCCGCTGGAGGTTCACGATGTGGCCCCCCGAAAGGGGGAGGCTTTCACCGTCACCTCCTCCGGCGTCAGTTATCGCATCACGCCCCCCGCCGTGCAGGAGGAACCATCGGCCCCGGCAGCACCCATGCCGGAGAGGGCCGTCCCCGTCCCGGCGGAGCCGGTGCAGGAGACGAGCGTTCCGTCCCCCGCAGAGGAGGAAGCTGCCCCGCAGAGTGCAGCGCAGCAGACGGTGGAGCCGGTGCGCCAGACCCCGTGGCGAGTGGCCGGCGAGGTGCTGCGGACGTACATCATCTGCGAGGACGACCAGGAAAATGTATGGCTCATCGACAAGCACGCCGCCCATGAGCGGGTGCGGTTCGATGCCCTGAAAAACAACACCCAGCCGGTGATGTCCCAGCAGCTTCTGTCGCCGCTGGCGGTGGAACTGTCGGCGGAGGATGCCGCCGCCCTGCTGGAGCAGCTTCCGCTGCTGGAGGAGTTCGGCTTTGTATGCGAGGACTTCGGAGACGGCACGGTGCTGGTGCGGCAGGTGCCGTCGGATCTGGAGGTGGGGGATGTCCCTGCTGCTCTGGAGGAGCTGGCAGAGGATCTGCGGCTGAACCGGGCCGATCCCGCCGCCGCACGGGACAGTCTGCTCCAGACCATGGCCTGCAAATCCGCCATCAAGGCGGGGATGTGGTCCGATCCCTCGGAGCTTCAGGCGCTGGCGGATAAGGTGCAGAGCGGAGAGATCCGCTACTGCCCCCATGGCCGCCCGGTGGCTGTGAAGCTCAGTAAGTACGAAATGGAGAAGATGTTCAAAAGGGCGTAAGTGCTTCTTTGCCTCCGGCGACCCACTTTCCTCAGCAGCCGGGAAAGCGCCCCGCCGGCGGCAAAAGAAGAAAGAACGATTGGGAAAGGAGTCCCCCTATGATCCCACAGATCATCTGCGTGGTGGGTCCCACCGCCACAGGAAAAACAAAAATGGGCGTGGCGCTGGCCCGCCGCTTCGGCGGCGAGGTGGTGTCCGTGGACTCCATGCAGATCTATCGGGGCATGGCCATCGGCACCGCCGCCCCCACTCCGGAGGAGATGGAGGGCATCCCCCACCACATGGTGGGCGTGGCCGATCCCGCCGAGAGCTGGTCCGTGGCCCGGTTCGTATCGGAGGCCGACACCTGCGTGCAGGATATCCTCCGCCGGGGCCGCCGCCCTATTCTGGTGGGCGGCACGGGGCTGTATCTGGAGTCCCTGATCCGCGGCACGGACTTTGCCGCCGGAAGCGCCGGCGGTGTGACCCGGCAGCGCCTGCAGCAGCGGCTGGAGCAGGAGGGCGTCGGCCCGCTGCTGGCAGAATTGCAGGCCATCGACCCGGACAGCGCCGCAAGGCTCCATCCCAGCGACGAAAAACGCATCCTCCGGGCGCTGGAGGTGTGGTATGAGACCGGCGAGACCATCACCCAGCACGACCACCGCACCCGGCAGCAGCCGCCCCGCTATCAGGCCGCTTACATTGGCCTGAGCTTTCAGGATCGGGCGCAGCTGCGCCGACGCATCGACCTGCGGGTGGATGAGATGGTGCGGCAGGGGCTGCTGGAGGAGGTGCAGGCCCTGCTGGCAGCGGGGCTGCCTCCCACCGCTACGGCGTGGCAGGCCATCGGCTACAAGCAGTTTCTGGCGGCGGCAGACGGCCGCTGCACCGTGGCCGAGGCCATCGAGGAGGTCAAGCTTCGCTCCCGGCAGTATGCCAAGCGGCAGCTGACATGGCTGCGGCGCAACCCGGACATCCACTGGATCCTGTGGGGAGAGGAGCCGAATTTTCCCCAAGGCCTGCAAAATGCGACAGAATATCTCACCGCTCTTGGCTTACGATAAGCCCAGGAGCGGACGGCACATCGTCCGCCAACAGAGAAAAGGAGCAGACGATATGCAAAAGAACAACAACCTTCAGGAAATTTTCCTCACTAAGGCCCGCAAGCAAAGCATTCCCCTGACCATCTTTCTGATGAACGGCTTTCAACTGCGGGGCGTGGTGACGGGCTTTGACTGCTTCACCGTGGTGCTGGACACCGACGGCAAGCAGCAGATCATCTATAAGCACGCTATTTCCACCATCGTTCCCATTCACCCCGTCTCGCTGCAGGAGGAGCCCTGCTTGCCGTCGAACGAGTGAGGCGTCCCAACATTCCACCAAGGAGGAGCCATGAACAACACCCGTGTTTTCCGCTTTCTCAGCATCGCCCTGCTGGCGGCCATTGCGCTGTACTTCGCCGCACAGGGCTATTTCGCCCTGACGGACCCCTTCACCACCACGCTGGTCTATCAGAGCTCTGCCGAGGACACCATCGACGTCAGCGGCTGGCTGGTCCGGGACGAGGAGGTCCTCTCCGGTGAAAGCGGCACCGTGCGCCATGAGGTCAGCGAAGGTGAACGGGTGGGCAAGGGCCAGACGGTGGCCACGGTATACAGCGGCAGCGATGCGCTGGACACCGTGCAGCAGATCGAGGCCAAGGAGCTGCAGCTGCAGCAGCTGCAATTCGCCCTATCCTCCTATCTGAACCCCGACGCTACCTTGAAGCTGGACGGCTCCATCACCGAGAGCCTGCTGAGCATCCGCCGTTCCCTCTCCGGCGGCGACTACGACGATGCGGCGGACCAGACGGCCCAGCTGAAGGCCGCCATCCTCAAGCGCAGCCACACCTACTCCTCCGGCGAGGAGATCGAGGCGGACATCGCCACGGTGCAGGGAGAGCTGTCCGCTCTGCGAAGCTCCCTCTCCGGGGCCCGGACGGTGACGGCGGAGCACTCCGGCACCTATTCCGCCGCCTGCGACGGCTATGAGTCCCTACTGACGCCGGAATTTTTGCAGTCCGTGACCCCCGCCCAGCTGGAGGGACTGCCCTCCGGCCAGACCGGCGGCAGCTCTCTGGGAAAGCTCATCATCGGGGAGAAGTGGTCCTACACCGCCGTGATCACTGCGGAGCAGGCCCAGCAGCTGGAGAAGGGGGACTGGCTGACCCTGCGGTTTTCCAAGGGCGCTCAGCAGGATATCGACGCCCAGGTCACCTATCTCAGTGCCGCCGAGGACGGCAAGCAGGCGGTGGTGCTGACCTGCCGGGAGTATCTGGCCCAGACCTCCCAGCTGCGCCATCAGGCGGCCCAACTGGTACTGCGGTCCTATGAGGGACTGCGGATCCCCACCAACGCCCTGCGGATGAGTGAGGACAACCAACTGGGGGTCTACTGCGTGGTGGGCAAGGTGGCCAGCTTCAAGCCGGTGTCCATGGTCTACCGGGGCGACGGATACAGTCTGGTGCAGTCCGCCAGCCCGAGTCAGGACGTTTCCGTCCTGCGGCCGGGGGACGAGGTCATCGTCACCTCCAGTAAGCTCTCCGGCGGACAGATCGTGCAGTAGCAGCCGCCCAGCAGATACCATCGGCCAATAAGTGCAGCCACATAAATAGATTCCATCGGGAAAGGAAAGATCTGTATGACCATTACGGAACACATTGCCGCCGTGCGGCGGGAGATGGCGGAGGCCGCCCGAGAAAGCGGCCGCAGCGAGCGGGACATTTTTCTGGTGGGCGCCAGCAAGATGAACGACGCCGCCGCCTGTCAGGAGGCCATCGCCGCCGGAGTGGACGCTCTGGGGGAGAACCGGGTGCAGGAGATGACCGCCAAGCTGGCTCAGAACGCCTATGACGGAGCGCCCCTGCACTTCATCGGCCATCTGCAGCGCAACAAGGTGCGGCAGGTGGTGGGCAAGGCCGCTCTCATCCAATCCATCGGCTCCGAGGCCCTGCTGCGGGAGGTGGAGAAGGAGGCTGCCCGGCAGCAGCTGGTGCAGGATATCCTGCTGGAGGTGAACATCGGCGGCGAGGAGGCCAAGAGCGGCTTTGCCCCGGAGGAGACGGAGGCGGCGGCCGTTCTGGCCCGTGAGCTGCCCCATGTCCGGGTCCGGGGACTGATGACCATCCCGCCGGTGGAGACGGTCCCCCACGGCAATCTGGTATATTTCGAGAAAATGCACCGTCTTTATGTTGACATAAACGGGAAAATATACGATAATAAATTAGAATACATCTCCATGGGCATGAGCGGCGACTTTGCCGATGCCATCCGGGCCGGCAGCAATATGGTCCGGGTGGGGACTGCTATTTTCGGTGCCAGGGATTATACCAAATAAAGAAACAGGAGGGTCTTTCCATGAGCCTGATGGACGAATTTAAGAAGATCATTCATCCCTATGACGATGAGGATGACGATTACGAGGAGGATGTGGGCCGTGACAGCGAGCCGACCTACTTCGAGCCCCGTGAACCCCGTGAACCCCGTGAGTCCTCCCGCCGCAAGGAGGTCCCTGCGGAGGAGCGGCGCAACAAGGTGGTGAACATCCACGCCACCACCCAGCTGAAGGTGGTGCTGGTAAAGCCGGAGCGCTTTGAAAACGCCTCGGAGATCGCTGACCATCTGCGGGAAAAGCGCACGGTGGTGCTGAATCTGGAGGGTACCAACAAGGATGTGGCCCGGCGGCTGGTGGATTTCCTCTCCGGCGTGGCCTACGCCGGTGACGGGAAGATCAAGAAGGTCTCCACCAATACCTATATCATCACGCCCTATTCCGTGGATCTCATGGGCGACCTGATCGACGAGCTGGAGAACAACGGCCTCTATTTCTGAGCGGACACGAGGGGGTAACATCGCACTATGCTGACACCACAGGAAGTTTCCACCCACGCCTTTTCCAAGGCAGTGATGGGCGGATATAACATGGCCATGGTCGATGAGTTTCTGGACGAGCTCACCGATGATTACACCGCGCTCTACAAGGAGAACGCGGCGCTGAAGGCCAAGCTGAAGGTCCTGGTGGAAAAGGTGGAGGACTACCGTGCCACCGAGGACTCCATGCGCGCCACCCTGCTGACCGCCCAGAAGATGGCGGACTCCATCGTCCACGAGGCAGAGGCCAAGCGGGACGAGATCCTGGCCCAAGCGGAGACCAGCGCCCGGGAGAAGATCGGCCAGCTGCGCCAGGAGGTGGAGGCCGCCGAGGAGCGGCTGCACCAGGGCCAGCGGGATCTGGCCCAGTTCATTGCCGCCAGCAGAGAGATCTGTGAGAAGGAGCTGAAATTCCTGGAGCAGCTGCCCGAGCTGCCGGTGGAGGCGGCGGAGCCGGTTTCCCAGCAGGAGCCGGAGGAGGCCGTCCAGCAGATCGAGGAAAAGGTGCTGGCCGCTTTCAGCGAGCAGAGCGTGGAGGAGGAAGCGGCCCCGGCGGAAGCGGAAGAGGCGTCTCCGGCGGCGGAGGATGACTATCCGGAGGGGGACCCCTTTGCGGCTGATCCTGTGGATGAGCCTACCCGCCGCATCAATCTCAACGATCTGAAGTTCGGCCGCAATTACTCCGGCGGCGATGACTGAACGATCAAAGCGGCTCGCAGGAGCCGCTTTTTTCTTTCCAGGTCCCGGCGCTCAACGTCTTTTGATTGGAGGAGTCAGCCATGAAGCAACAGCCCATCGTGGCCTTTCTGTACGACTTTGACAAGACCCTCTGCACCACCGATATGCAGGACTACGCCTTCATTCCCTCCCTGGGGATGACCCCCGCAGAGTTCTGGGCGGAGGCCAACGGCTTCGGCCGCAGGAACCGGATGGACGGTATCCTGGCCTATATGTACACCATGCTGCGGGAGGCGGCGCGGCGGAACCGACCGTTCACCCGGACGGACTTGGTGGAGAAGGGGCGGAGCATCGTGCTGTTCCCCGGTGTGGAGGACTGGTTCCGGCGGATCAACGACTTCGGCGCCGGCCAGGGTGTCCAGGTGGAGCACTACATCATCTCTTCCGGCCTGCGGGAGATCATTGAAGGCTCGTCCATCAGCGGGGAATTCAAGGAGATCTATGCCAGCGAGTTTTACTACGATGAGAGCGGTGTGCCCGTGTGGCCCAAGCTGGCGGTGAACTTCACCGCCAAGACCCAGTTCGTCTACCGGATCAACAAGGGCGTGCTGGACGTGTCCAACGACCG